>MDSX01045158.1_pt1 | contig 20029 bp, 14 predicted proteins | sample 811141 | NCBI WGS metagenome assembly MDSX01 (sample SAMN05326642, study PRJNA326480) | marine metagenome | isolation source: seawater | place: Atlantic Ocean: South East | collected 2010 | reverse complement strand
TCCTTCATTCATTTTGCTGATAAGATCGGGGATAAGTTCTGGAGGGTCCTGTCCGTCTGCATCCATCAAAATTACTTGATCTCCCGAGGCATAATCAATTCCAGCAGAGACAGCAATTTGGTGTCCAAAATTTCGACTTAATCCAATAAATTTTAGTTCTGAGTGGAAGGAACATAGCGATTGTATGAGCTCAAGCGATTGATCTGTACTCCCATCATTTACTAAAATGATTTCAAAATTTTGTTTGATATCCTTCAACTGGGTGAGTAAATCATCAATGAAAGATTTCAGACCTTTTTCTTCATTGTATATGGGCAAAACCACAGAAATCATTTATGCAAATTAAGTCATAAATTAGAAATGCGGGTGTAAACTATTTAAGCCATTAATTTCAACCAGATATGGATGGTTTATCGTTTCTTTATTTTTGGTTATAAATTCGCTCAAATAAAAAATCAATTAAATTGAAACGTGTTCATTTAATAGCGATAGGAGGTGCAATTATGCACAATCTTGCAATAGCATTACAAAGAAAGGGTCATCATGTTTCCGGATCTGATGACGCCATATATGATCCAGCTCGTTCTAATTTAAAAGAGAATAACTTACTCCCTTCGATTGGTTGGGACGAGAGTGTAATCACTTCAGATATAGATGTTGTAATTCTCGGGATGCATGCTAGAAAAGATAATCCTGAGCTTTTGAAGGCTAAGCAATTAAATCTGAATATTATGTCGTTCCCAGAGTTTATAGCTACTGAAAGTAAGGATAAAAAGCGGGTAGTTGTAGCAGGAAGTCACGGTAAAACAACAACTACAGCTATGATTATGTATGTTTTATCTCGTCTGAATATCGATTTTGATTATTTAGTGGGTTCGTCAATTAATGGGTTTGATTTATCTGTCAAAATTTCTGATGCACCTCTAATTATTATAGAAGGGGATGAGTATTTGAGCTCACCAATGGATCTTAAGTCCAAATTTTTGTGGTATAATCCACACATATCAATCATTACAGGTATTGCTTATGATCATATTAATGTTTTCCCAACTTTTGATTCATATTTAGAGACGTTTAAAAAGTATATGAATACTCATGTATCAAAAGGTCAGTTTTTTTGGTACAAAAACGATATTCATTTACAAAAATTAGTGGAAGAATCCTTGTGTTCTAATATGGCTTATGATACACCAGTTTATAAAAATACTTCCAACGGGTCATTAATTTCATACGCAGGCTCATGGTATCCACTTGAGATTGTAGGTAAGCATAATTTAGAAAATCTACATGCTGCTCAGTTAGTATGTGAACAATTAGGTGTTCCAGGCGATGAATTTTACCAAGCAATTAAAGAATTTTCAGGTGCAGGTAAGCGTATGGAAAAGATTTTTGATAAGAACGGTCAAGTGGTATATCGAGATTTTGCTCATTCACCGAGTAAGCTGAAAGCCACAACAGAGGCTATAAAGGATTCGTTTGAGGGGAAGTTGATAGCTGTATTCGAACTGCATACATTCAGTAGTTTGACCAAAGATTTTTTGCCTCTATACAAAGATACGATGGATGCCGCAGACCATGCAATTGTGTTCTATAATGATGCTATTTTTGAACATAAAAAAATGGAATATATAGATGCTTCTTTTGTCCAAAATAGTTTTGGAAATGTTGAGGTTATGCATTTTACATCAGATTTAGAAAACATCGTTAATACTTCTTTTGAACAAGGAGATAATGTCCTCTTAATGAGTTCCGGGACATTCCAAAAAGCATCATTTACGTTTGATTAAAGCTTTTTTATTTCTATTGTGACGGTGTAATTATTAACTGAATTCCCAATAAGATTAATAGGTCTTATAACATAGTATTCTTCCTGGCTTCGTAAAATTAAATTTTGTCTTGAGTTCAACTTTATTTCATTTGTAGCTTGATCCTTCAAATAAAATAATCCGATGACACTATTTGATTTTTCATAAGAAAAGTTTTTTGCTTCGATGTAATTGATCTGTTCATAATCTAGCAAACTATCAATATGGATTTCAACGTGTTTATGATTTAACTCGGCACTTGGGAACAATCCTATATTTTCAGTTGAAGTCAATGAATATGGAATTCTTGAATATTTGGAAATTGAATCTACCTGATAATTAATGTGAATGTGCCAATCATCAGTTTGTGGCTCGATGGAGTTTATTTTGATATTGTTGACTAATGAAAAATATGAGTACAGTTGAATATCATCTTTAATTATCGAATCTGTATATGTTACAGTCCCATCAAGCGGGCCATATTTAATGTGATAGGTATTGATGCCTGCATCAAGCAATTGAAATTTAAAATAATATTCCACAGAATCTTGCCTCCAATTTAAAACATACACGTCTTTATGAGATTCTGGATTGGAGAAATTAAAATCTCCCCAAGAGCCAATTGAGCTTTGGATTTGGTTGTTCTTTACTTCATCATATTGCCAAATGGTATTCCCATCAATGGATTTATTATTAATTAATTCAAATCGATTAATAGTTGTATTAATCATACGGATTGGTTGACTAGGGTTAGTGTATACTCCCCAGCTACTTGAGTTGTTATCAAATTTTAATTGCCAATTATATTTTTGTTTACTTAATGTACTTGTTGGATAACCTAATTTTATAAAGCTAGATGGCTCATCAATATTTAGGGTTAGATTAATTTTTTCAGAATCAACCTCTGGTAAATATACATCAGGAGTGAAACACCGAGATAATGAAAAAAGAAGTAATATGTATGTTGCTCTTTTCATGGAGTTGTATGAATAACTTTGAATGTAAATGAACGGGGGTACCCGCTTATAATACTTTCATTATTAATAAAATTTCGGTCAATTTCTGTCAATTGGTAGGTGTTATTATCTATAAATGATGATTGAAGAATATTATTAATTCCGAATGAAATCTGGAGTTTTTCTTTGATAAAATTTCTTTGAATTCTGATAGAAAGAAAACGCATTTTTTGTTGTTCAGCGATGTATACAATTCCATCAGAAATAAATGAGCTGGAACGTTTTCCTATGTATTTTGCAGTTAGTCCTAATAAGAATTTAGATCCAGGTATGTTTACATGCGTATTTAAGTTTAGCTCAGGGTAAAAAAATGTGAAATTTCCTGTATCTCTTGAATTATTATTAGAATGCATCATTGCACTAGGCTTAATAGTAAGTATTTTGTTAGAGAAGGCAATACTTGCGTAAGTTGAAAAACTTGAGGATTTCCCAGTAGATACATAGGCTTCAGATTCGGTCACTCTGGGAATATTACTTTGAGTAATAAATAGCATACCACTCGTGGCATTTAAGTTATTTTGATTTAAGATTATATTAGCATGAATAGCATTTTGTCTTAAAGGCTCTAACAAAACATTATTTCTGACACCATTATTGAAATGGGGTGGGTAAAATAGTTGGCTAAATGGGGCATAAGATACAGATGCATGTGAGGTAAAATTGAGTTGAATGACCTCTCTAGGTGCGAGCTTTATTTGAAATTGAGGTAATAAAAAATTTCCTGAAAGGTTGTTGTGCCATAAGTTTATTCCTCCGTTCAGAAGGATTGTATTTCTGTACCTAAATGAGAGTATTCCATAAGCTGAATAATCATTGTAAGCAGTTGATATTGCATCAATATATGGGTAGGTATTATCTCTCGTATTACTGAGATTAATTCCCATGGAATAACCTAAAGGTTTGCTATGCGATTTAAGGGATAACTTGATGTGTCCTTGATTATATCCAATATTTGGGTGAGTATAAAAGCTGGCAAATGCATCTTCTTGACCGGTATTTAAGTTTTTATCAATAAGCGAATTATTGCTCTTAAAATGATGAGCCATTCCTTCTAGTGATAAGGTATGATTTTTTGAAGCTTTTAATTGAAGTGAACCATAAATATTATGTTTATTAAAATCATTTTCGTGATCTCTTACACGCGATGTACCTGAGATGATATTTCCTTTATTTTGGGTATGTATTTTTGAGTGATCACTTTGAATATTGAGTGTCACACTAGGAAGAATTTTATATTGATACTTAAGGTTTAAATCATACCTTTCAAATGCTCCAAGTGATGTTGATCGAAGTCTTTTGTCATCATATAAATTGTTTGTAAAGCTCCTACTTAATCCTACCTGCCCACTATGTACAACATTACTCAGCCCAATAATAAAGGATCCATGAAAGTCACTCAAAGATGTGTTTGTGATATTTAATCGGGACCAAATTGGGCTTTTTGGAATTTTAATAGAGTATAAGTTGATTATTATACCACTGTTCTTTGCCAGGCCAATTACAGGTGTAAGGTGTATTTCTATGCGATCAATATCCCAAAGTGGGATGGACCTGTAATCGTAGTTTATATTTTGATCTAAAGCAGCTGGAAAACCGTCTTTATATACAGCAATATTGTCAATGCTTAGCGACCCATAACTGATTTGATTTAATCCATCTTTAGAAAAGCTATGAAACAATGGTAATATTGATAATGCTTGCTCTAGGTTTTGAAGGTTTGCCGTTTGAATGTCTTCTCTAGATAGTAAAAAGGTATAGTTACTACTGTCTTGGGCCATAGATTTAGTGAATAAACAGGTAATTAAACTTGCAGCTATAATTATGGATGAACAAAACTTTTTCAATTTTTACTATGTAGATTGTTATTTCCTATACAATGATAGATATCACAAAGAAAATAAATGGAAGAATCGCAAGATTTTAGTCAGATATTACATCTATTTTACTTTTCTGACTACTTGTGATCACGAAAACAATGGTAAAAATAGCTCCAATTACCGCAGATATAGCTCCAGCTACTGATACATCTAATAATTTAGCCAGGTAGTAACCAACAATTGAGCATAAAATACCAAAAGCACAGGCTAAAACGAGCATTTTCTTAAAATTCCCAGTCAGTAAATATGCAATTGCCGGAGGGCCAGACAAGAATGCGATTACAAGAATTGCCCCAACAGATTCAAATGAAACCACGGTAGTAAGCGATACACCACTCATTAAAAAGTAGTGCCAAAAACCAACGGCAATCCCAGTTGATATTGAAAAATTAGGATCAAAAGTGGTAATAAATAAACCTTTGTATCCCCAAGTAACAGCTAATACGATGATAATGCAAACAACCCCTAATATAAGGGTCTGTCTTGGTAGATAAAAATCGCCAATAATGGGCTCTAACCAGAGAGAAACATATTCCAATTCGCCATATAAAACACATTGTTGATCGATATCAGCATTAGCTCCAAATTTTGAAATTAGAATAATTCCAATGGCAAATAATAGCGTGTAAGAAACTCCTATTGAAGCGTCACTTTGAAGACGTGCCTTTTGAGTAAACCATTCGATTATGATTGTGGCTAAAATTCCACTGGATGCGGCACCTATTAGAATGGGTAAGCTAGAAGTAGAACCAGAAATTATGTATGCGAAAAATATACCTGGAAGTACAGCGTGTGATATCGCATCACCAATCATAACCATTTTTCGCATGACTAAAAAACTGCCCATAATAGCACAGTTAATTGCTACTAGACATGCAGTCAATATGATATAAAAGTCATTCATTAGTATGGGATCTCACTTTGGTGTGGATCTTTTTCGGGTCTATCTAATAATGTTATAAGATGTTTTTCAATTTCGGGTGTAATGACATGTTCAATCCCTTCGGCATCATCATGCAGATGATCCTTATCCAGTTGAAAATATTTAGACAAGTAGATTTCCCAAAGGCGATGTTTACGAATTACTTCTCGTGCTGCAATTTTGCCTTTCTCATTAAGTATAATGGTTCCTTTAACTTGACTAAGTATTTGCTTTTTTTCTAATCGTTTTAATGTTGTTTTTAATTGGGCGGAGGATTGAATGTCAGATAATTGATCTACATGAATACTTTCTTTCCTTTCTTCTGATAACTTGTATAATTTCTTAAGTATGTTTTCATTATTGATTTTAAGATTGTTTGATCTCCTAATTCTCATTCGAGCAATAACTCCTTTTTCTTTTCCAAAGAAGATAGCAAATATTGTGAAGGATGATAATACAACGACAATCCAAGGTCCAGTTGGCATTGCTGTTCCGCTAGAGCTGATAATTACACCTGTGAACCCACTCAATAATGCGAAGATACCTGCATAAATTAGCATCTTTTTTATCGAGTTTGTAAGAAATCGGGCACCACTTGCAGGAGTAATTAATAAGGCTGCCATAAGCACAATACCTACGGATTGTATACCAATAGCAACCGTAATAACGGTTAGAAGGGCTAAAAATGATTTGATAATTTTAATATTAAAACCTAAACTTTTCGCATATTCTTCGTCAAAACTAATCATACTAAAAGCTCTTAAAAAAACTGCGATACATAAAGTATTGATTAGTGCAATAACTGAGAATGTTATTACATCTTGTAGTGTCATGCTTGCAGCCTTCCCAAATAAAAAGCTATCCAATCCACTTTGTGCAGCATTGCCACTGTGTTGTATTTTGGTCAGAAGCACAATGCCGATTCCGAAGAAAACACTTAATGTCAAAGCCAGAATAGTATCTGGTTTTAATTTCGACTTACTATGAATATAATCTACAAGCCAAATAGATAGAATCCCAGAGGTTGTAGCTCCTATTAAAAAATAAAGAGGGTTTTTAACTCCAGTAAGCATGAATGAAATAGCAACACCTGGCAAAACTGCATGAGAAATAACGTCACCTAGTAAAGCTCGTTTTCTGAGATAAGAAAATGTACCCACAATGCCAGCTCCAAAACAAATTATTCCAGCACCAATACTAACCACCCAAAAGGTATAATATTCACTTGAGAAATAACTAGGTATATTTTGCCAAAAACTCATTGATGTCTAATCGGGAATTCCTTATTTTCTAGCTCTTGACTAATTTTTGATATCGTAGTTAATTTACCACCATACGTATCTGTTAAAATCTGATCCGTGAAAACATCAGATGTTTTACCACATGCAACTAGTCGTGTATTCATCAAAACTAGATGATCAAAATACGATTGGGCAGTGTGTAAATCGTGGTGTACGATAACGAGTGTTTTGCCCTGACCTTTCATTTCTTTTAAAAGATCAACAATCATTTCTTCAGTTGCGATATCTACCCCAGCAAATGGCTCGTCCATTAAAAATAGTTCCCCTTGTTGAGCTATGGCTCTAGCTAGAAATACCCGTTGTTGTTGCCCTCCCGATAATTGGCTGATTTGTCTTTTAGCAAAGCCAAGCATATTCACTTTTTCCAGACTTTCCTGAATGATGTCATTATCCTCGCTTGTAAGCCTTTTGAACAATCCTCGAACATGAAACCGACCCATTGAAACAATATCCCAAACACTTGCTGGGAAATCCCAGTCTATTTCTTGTCGTTGTGGCACATAACTAACTTTATGACGCACTTGATTTAATTCCTGGTCATAAACTTTAGTATACCCCGTAGTGGGTGTAACAACGCCCATAATTGATTTAAGTAGTGTACTTTTGCCACTTCCGTTAGGACCCATTATTCCAATTACTTGACCTTCAGGGAGTTTAAAATCAATATTCCAAATGGCAGGTTTTCTTCCATAAAGAACAGTTAGATTATGAGCCTCTATAATTGGGATAGCCATTATTTAAGTCCTTTGATTATAGTTTGAACATTAGAAATTAACATTCCTTCATACGTTCCAGCAGGGGTGTTTTTTTCTCCCAAAGCATCACTATACAGTGTCCCACCAATACGGATGCTATAATCTCTTGCTTGAGCACTTGCGACTACTGCTTCTAGATTTTTATTTGGAACACTTGTTTCTACAAATACAGATTTAATCTTGTTATCTATTATAAAATCTGTAAGATCTTTTATGTCTTTAGTGCCATATTCTGCAGTGGTCGAAATCCCTTGAAGACCTCTCACTTTAAATTTAAATGCATCTCCAAAATATTCAAATGCATCATGACTTGTTATTAAGATTCGTTGACTTGAATCAAGTCCTTCATCCAAAAGCTGCTGAAGCCTAATTTGTGTGGATTGAATTTTGGTTGCATAGTCTTGGTAATTTTCTAAAATACGATTAAGGCCATTTTGTTTTTCCAACTCTTTAGCGATACCATTAAGACCTTCAAGCCATAAATCAGGGCTAAACCAAACATGAGGATCAACAAGATCAGATGTATTATCTACTCGTTTTAAATCTGATTTTTTTATGTAATTACCAATCGCAAAAACAGGTTTTGATTTTGAGAAATTTTCGAGCATTTGTGCCATCTTTCCTTCCAAATGCAAGCCATTATAAACGATGATGTCAGCGTCAGATAGTTTTGATATATCACCTTGCGATGCTTTGTATAAGTGTGGATCTACTCCAGCTCCCATAATAGAAATCACCTCAGCTTGACCATCAATAATTTGAGCGACACAATCCCCCAATATTCCTGTTGTTGTGACAATAGTTAATGGTTTATTTTCATTTTTAGTTGTTGAACAACCATTAAAAATAATCAACAAAAAGAAAAATACTGAAAGTTTGTGTAAGTTCATTAGCACAAAATTATCATATTTAACTTCATGCAATGCTTATACTTGATGAATAATTAATCGATGAATGCATTATCCAAATTCTAAATAAATTTGTAATCGATCATGGATTACCGACAATTCTTTTTGGTTATTTTTTTGCAATCGTGTGTAATCGTAAATGCTCAATTGTATGTATTAAAAGGTCAAAGGCAAGACAGTTCGGCATTTAATTGTATTTTACACAAAGAATTGCCTGCACTATGTGATACGTTTTATAAAGCAATACCTCAGATGAATCTGGAGATTATCAAACCTTTTGTGCCTGATGTTAAATTTTTGAAGGGAACGTTTGATACCATGGATATTCAATTTAGGAATGATCAGGTAATTTTTAAACAGCAGATGATTTTACTTAGTTTACAACGGGATTATCGTAAAATTTTAAAAACAACTAATAAGTTGAAAATAAATTTTAAAAAGCTCGCACGAACTGATTTAAATTTCGATCATGGTAGCGATGAAGATGGAAATCAGTATTGTTATGTCACGCAATATTATCAACGTAGAAAGCATAAATATACCCTATCGTTTATTGCTATTATGTTAAATGGGTACTGGTTTGTTGGGGATGAACTTAAATTTAATGTTTTAGAATGAGAAAAGGATTCGTATTATTTTTATTTATTGGATTGTGGGGCTATTCCCAATCTTGGAATGTAAAAAAGCACCCAAATAATCGCAAGAGGGCGATTTTTAAAAATGGTCAGCAAATTAGCAGTTATCGATTTTCTGAAGTAAGTGAGCTTTCTGAGGGATTGTTTTATGTAGCCGAAGGAGATTTGTATGGCTATTTAAACTCTGGTGGTAGATTATTGACACCTTATAGATTTGCCTTTGCGAGTAATTTTAAAAATGGATTTGCCTTGGTGGGAGACAGTGTTTATCAGAATATTTTGACAAGGCAAATGAAGCTGATATTGCCCAATATTTATGTTCGTGTTCGGATGCCTAAATTTGGACTTATTTTGGTACAATCTCAAAGAGGTCTTTGGGGAGCTTATGACATAGAAGGCAAATTAAAACTGCCCGTTATTTATTCCTTACCTCCTTATTTAGTTAATCAAAATATCATTATCATAAAATTGAATAACGAGTATGGCTTGGTAAACTCAAATAATGAAACACTGTATAATTCTTCCTATCAATACATAAGTCCCAAAGGGTATGGGTACAAGATTGGCACTTATTTGCGTTTGTTTTAAAATGTTTAGTTTCGGACTTATGAAAAAATCAATTTCTATTTTAATACTTACGACAATATTGTTTTCATGTAAATCAGATTATCGAGGTCGAATGGTTCGAGTAAAAAAGCAAAAAATAGAAGTCAACCCACTTGTAAAAAATGATGATGTAAATCAAAATTCGAAAATGAATTTAAAACTAGCTGTTGAAGATTTTAAGGATTCGGATGAACGTATTCAAGTTACAAATACAACTGTTTTGCGTAAAACTTGCAATAGTATTGAGGGCAAGGAAGCCAGAAAAACAAAAAAACCCCGAAATCGATACCCTTTAATTCCAAAGGTTATTAGAAATCAACCTCAAGATAGCATACAAAAAGACAGTATTCAAGAATTGAGTGAAGAAGAAGTTTTTATCCGAAAGCAATACAAAATAGCGAATAATCTCACATGGATTTCTCTAGTTTCAATATTTATTTTCCCTCCAATTAGCTTTGCCCTCTCAACATTAGCACTGAACATATATGAGCGATATGAAAATCCTGGAGTTAGGGATCGTTATATTCTTGCTAAGACTATTAAAGATGTTATTAAATGGCTCATATTTGTTATACTTTTATTTAGTGTAATAGCACTTTTAATTTTTTTGCAATGGATTAGCTCATTATTTTAAAAAAGTTTTGAACCCATATTTTGTTGTTTTATTTGCACTATGCTGACTACCAGTAAACAAATAGCCGAAGATTTGGATAATAACGACCCATTAAGAGAGTATAGAAACCATTTTTATATTCCCTCAGGCAAAACCCGCAATGAACAGCTATACTTCACTGGAAATTCTTTAGGGCTTCAACCCAAATCTGTCCAAAGCTATATTCAGCAAGAGTTAGATGATTGGAAAAATTTTGGTGTTGAGGGGCATTTTCATGGAAAGAATCCTTGGTTTAGCTATCATCATTTTTTTGAAAAAGAAGCTAATGTTGTAGGAGCAAAAAAAGATGAGGTAATTGTGATGAACAATCTGACAGTCAATCTTCATCTTTTATTGGTTAGTTTTTATAGACCGTCTTCAAAACGATATAAGATTATTATGGAAGCAGGAGCGTTTCCAAGTGATATGTATGTCATTGAAAGTCAAGTGAAACATCATGGGCATGAATATGATGATGCTGTAATCGAGCTTGAGCCAAGGCAAGGAGAACATCATCTTCGAACAGAAGACGTTGTGCAAGCCATTGAAGAAGCGGGTGATGAATTGGCATTATTATTTTTTAGTGGTGTACAATATTATACAGGACAATATTTTGATATAAAAGCACTAACTGCAGCAGCACATAAAGTAGGAGCTATTGCTGGTTTTGATTGTGCTCATGCAGCAGGTAATGTCAAACTAGAACTACACGACTGGAAGGTAGATTTTGCGGCCTGGTGTACCTATAAGTATATGAATTCTGGTCCTGGTGGAGTGAGTGGTGTATTTATCCATGAAAAACATGGGAATAATCCAGATATGCCTCGATTTGCAGGTTGGTGGGGACATAAAGAAAGTGAGCGTTTTCAAATGAAACGCGGATACATCCCTGAACCAGGTGCTGCAGGATGGCAGTTGAGTAATGCTCCCGTTATTACAATGGCTGCTCACAAGGCTTCCTTGGATATATTTGATAAAGTAGGGATGGATGCTTTAGCTACTAAAGGGCAAAAATTAAATCGTTTTTTAGAGCAGGTGGTCATAGATGCACAGGCATCTAACTCCAAGCTAGCCTTCGAGATCATTACACCTGAAGATCGTGGTTGTCAATTAAGTATGCTTACCAATGCAAGTGGTAAATCATTATTTGATTATTTAACGGCTAACGACGTAATAGCCGATTGGCGAGAACCGAATGTAATAAGACTTGCTCCTGTCCCTTTCTACAATTCATACATGGATATATGGGAGTTTGGAGAGTTATTAAAAAAATTTTAAGACTTTTTTAATTGATAAATCCCAAACACAAAATCTGAAGGTTGATTTTGAAGATATTCATCTTCAAAATCAAATAATGAATTAAGAATATATTTTCTTTCAGAATCCATATCTAGAAAATGATGTGAGATGTCTTTGAGAACATGCATGAGTATATTTCCTCCGTATGGTCGTTCATCAATCGTTTTAAAATGGGTATGAATAGTAGGCAGTATACTGGATGAATCTATGCATTCGGATGGATCAGCTAGTATCATACGAATAAGCCCAGATCCATGATATCGTCTCTTTATCCATCCCGTCTTAAAGCGTTTTCGGAATTTATTAGGGATAAGTTTTAATCCTCGATTGATAGCTTGTACTTGGTGTTTGGGGTGTTGAATCCGAGTAGGACCAACATACTCATTGATAATTAAATGGCCATCTGATTTTAACAGAGGAATTATTTTGTGGGGTATCAGATTTGAGATATGGTTAAAGTGATGAAGAGATGAATGAAAAAATACAATGTCAAAATTTGACTCAAATGAATATTCAAGAGCATTGGCACATATAAAGGAAATGTTTTGAAGGCCTTTTGAGTGAGCTATTTTTTCTGCTTCTTTGAGACGATTATCCGCAATGTCAACACAGACTATTTTCTCAAAATTAGGATATGATGCCAGCTCTAATTCGTGGCTGCATGATCCTGATCCAATAGATAGTAATCGAAGATTTTTTTTATTTTTTAAATAACCATTCATCATAAATGTTTCGTAGGTTACTTTTAGGTTACCAGTTATGAGTTTGTTCCAACGTTCTTTTACCTCTGGAATAATCCACCAGTTAGAGTGGCTGATTGAAGATTTATCAAATGCACTTTTGGTTCGGTTCAGCTTGTTCAAAGTGAGCTTAGATATTAAAAATCGCAAACCACGTTGTTTGCCTTTGGCCAACACATCAATGATATCATCTGAGGTAACTAGTCTCATGAATGCACAAATTTAAGTGCTTTTATTGTGAGATTGTAAAAGTAGAATTTTATTGGGCGAGTAACATTATTTGATTCAAGCTATCTTGAATACTGCCAAACCCTTTTATAGTCAAGATGAGGTGTTTGTTGGTTTGGTTAAAACTGAAGTGATCAGGCTTTATCCGAACCATTTCCATGATGTTACTAAATGTCATCTCTTGGTAGAATTCTTTACCCAAATCATTATTAAAATATAAAAACACATCAGATCTTCTTGTTTTTACCTTCTCAGCGTAAATATTTTGAGCAGCTATTTTGAGTCGAATACTCATAAATAATTGAGAGACTTCTTTGGGGAGTTTGCCAAATCGATCAATGATCTTTTCCACAGCTTGGTCTAGATCTTCAGAGAAATTTAAGGCACTTAATTGGGTATATAGGTTGATTCTCTCAGCTACATTACTGACGTAATTTTCTGGTATTCGAGCATCAAAGTCTGTTTCTACCGTGGTGGTGACTTCTAGTTTTTGGGGTTTGGGCTTACCATCGACTTTTTCGAGTACTTCCTTGAATTCACCTTCTCTTAATTCTTGGATGGCCTCATCCAATATTTTATGGTACATGTTAAATCCTATTTCAGCAATAAATCCACTTTGTTCAGCTCCTAGAAGATTGCCTGCACCACGAATATCCAAATCCCTCATGGCTACATTGAACCCACTACCTAAATCTGAAAATTCTTCAATGGCTTGTAATCTTCGTCTTCCTTCATCAGGTAGAGTATAAGTGGGAGGTGCCAGTAAATAACAGTAGGCTTTAATGTTACTTCTTCCAACTCTTCCCCGCATTTGGTGTAAGTCGCTAAGTCCAAACATGTGTGCATTATTGATGATGATGGTATTTGCATTGGGTATGTCTAATCCACTCTCGATGATAGTTGTGGCTATCAATACGTTGTACTCACCTTCAATGAATTGGACCATGACTTTTTCGAGTTCATCACCCTTCATTTGTCCATGACCAACAATCACATTCGCCTGAGGTACTAGGTTTTGAATTCGTTGAGCAATTTCTTGAATATCCTTTACTCGATTATGAATAACAAAAGTTTGTCCTCCGCGAGTTATTTCTGCAGAAATTGCATCCTTCAGAATCTCATCATTCCATACCTGAACCTCAGTTTGCACTGGTCTTCGGTTAGGTGGAGGGGTTTGTATAATGCTTAAATCTCTTGCACCCATCAACGAAAAGTGTAGTGTTCTAGGAATCGGTGTAGCCGTCAGTGTTAATGTATCTACGTTGGCTCTAAACTCTTTAAGTCGTTCTTTGGCACTAACTCCAAACTTTTGTTCCTCATCGATAATTAGTAATCCCAAATCTTTAAACTTGGTTTTTTTGCCTAATAATTTATGGGTGCCGATGATAATGTCCAATTTACCCTCCGCAAGGTTTTTTAGTGTTAGGTTTTGTTGTTTTGCAGTTCTGAACCGATTTACATAGTCTACATTGCATGGGAAATCTCGAAGTCGGTCTCTAAATGTTTGATAGTGTTGTTGAGCTAAAATGGTAGTAGGGACTAAAATAGCAACTTGTTTACTGTCAGTTACTGCTTTGAAAGCAGCTCGAATTGCAATCTCTGTTTTACCAATCCCACATCACCACAGATAAGACGATCCATGGGGTTGGGACTTTCCATATCCTTCTTAAAATCTTCAGTAGCCTTGGCTTGGTCTGGGGTATCTTCGTATAAAAAACTAGCCTCAAGTTCAGTTTGGAGGTAGGTGTCAGGATGAAATTGAAACCCTTTTTCGGACTTTCTCTTGGCGTACAACTTGATTAGATCTTTAGCAATATCCTTGACTTGAGCTTTGGTTTTACGTTTTAGGTTGGTCCAGGCATCTCCACCCAGTTTGTTTATTTTGGGTGGATTGCCACTATTCCCTTTGTACTTACTGATTTTATAAAGGGACGCAATATTCACATAGAGTAAGTCATTGTTTTTATACTCAATCCGAATAGCATCTTGTATTTTACCTGCCATTTCTATGCGTTGCAAGCCCTTAAATTGGCCTATGCCGTGGTCAATGTGAACCACAAAATCTCCGGGGTTCAAGTTTTGTAATTCTTTTAGCGAAATAGCACCGCTTGCAGAAACTGATCTTCCTGATTTTGCAAGGTAATAGCGATTAAAAATCTGATGTTCTGTGTATGCTGCAACTTTGAGTGAGTGATCAATAAATCCCTTACTTAAACTTTTGTAAACAGGTTGAAGCTGATACCCCGCATTCAAATCATCAAATATGCTTTCAAGTCGTTCAATCTGTTTTGGACTTTCAGAAAATATTAGGGGTTTATATCCCTGTTCTTCAAGCGATTTAAAGGTGTCAATAAGAAGGTTAAAGTTTTTATTGATGGGTACTTGAGGTGCTTGATCAAATTTGAGTTTGATTGAAGGCCTGTAGTGGTATTGACTCCCAAATTCTATTACAGAATTAGCTCCGATTTGATGGATGATTTCAGAAAGTTTGAAAAAAATGTTAGTAGGGTTGTGTTCTTCAGTTTCTTGTGAATGGACTTTTTCTAATCCTTTTTCTATTTTAGCAAGGGCCTTGGGTAAGTCTGTGGAGAAAACAATGGTTTTTTTACCCAAGTAATTGAGGATATGGGTACCCTCTTGCGTCTGGACACTCTCCGAGACATTGGGGACTACAGTACCTCTTACCAGTGTTTTTGTACTGAGTTGACTAACAGGATCAAACTCTCGAATACTTTCAATGGTTCGACCAAATAATTCAAGTCGAATTGGTAAGTCATTAGCATAGGAAAATAAGTCAATTATTCCTCCTCTGATGGAGAACTGTCCGGGCTCATAAACAAAGTCCTCTCTGTAAAAATGGTACTCATTGAGTAATTCGATCAAAAAGTCTAAGTCAACCTCTTCTCCAACTCTGAATGTTAGTTTACTTTTTTTTAGCTCATCTTGATTGATAATTTTTTCAGTTATCGCCTCGGGGTAGGTTACGACAATTTTAGGGTGTTCAATGTCTGAAATTGCTTCGAGAACGTTAGCATTACTCTGTATTTTGTTATTATCTGAATGTGTAAGATTAAAACTTTTCCTAAACGAGTCTTTCCATAAAAATACCAAGTTGTGATTAGCGAATACCTCCATATCTGAATACATATTCTCCGCTTGCTCAAGGTCGTCACAAATGATAAGTTGACTTCGTTGCAAATTTTTAAGAACATGAGCTATAGTAATAGACTTTGCAGATCCAATACAATTCTGGATACCAATGCGAGTTTTCCCAGCTATAACTTCATTCTCCAACTGATTTAGAACGGGATGTTTATCAAAAAGATGTGCAAATTCTTGGCTATTCACATATAAGGAACGCAAATGTATTGTTTTGGTTACGGTAAAGTGAGAAATAGGTGCATTAATATTAAATATTAAACCATGTAACTATGGGGTTCTACAATGGATGAATTTTTATGGATAAATCTTTCATAAATAAAGTGAGTCATAATAAAACACATTTATATTTTTGTTAAACATATTTTTTTAATGTTAAATCATTCATACCTCAGCAATGCAGATGTTGATTCTATTGAACATCTATACGAACAATACAAAACAGATAAATTTTCATTAGACGAAAGTTGGCAACGATTTTTTGAAGGGTTTGATCTGGCCTATGGTGATTTAGGGTTGAATGGAACGAGTGAAGTCGTATCTGAGGATATGATGAAAGAAATTAATGTCTTGAATCTCATAAATAAGGGTTATCGTTCGAGAGGGCATCTTTTTACGAAAACAAATCCTGTAAGAGCCCGTCGAAAATATTCGCCAGATTTATCCATTGAGAACTTTGGACTTACTAAATCAGACTTAGATAAAAAATTTAATGCGGGTGTAGCTTTAGGGATTGGTCCTGCAAAACTAAAGGATATTATTGCTCATTGTGAGCAGACCTATTGTGGTAGTATCGGGGTTGAGTATATGTATATGACAAACCCAAAGCAGTTAGAGTGGCTTCAAAGTAGAATGGAGCAGAGAAAGAATACACCAGACTTCACAATTGAGCAGAAAAAACTAACCCTTGAAAAGCTTAATCATGCAGCTGCATTTGAGAATTTTTTGCATACTAAATATGTTGGACAAAAACGATTTTCATTAGAGGGATTGGAGTCGTTAATACCCGCTTTAGATGCTGCAATTGAATTAGGTTCAGGGCAAGGTGTAGAAGAGTTTGTTATCGGGATGGCTCACCGTGGGAGATTGAATGTTTTAGCTAATATTATGAAAAAAAGTTATGCTGAAATTTTCAATGAATTTGAAGGTAAAGCCTATGAAGATTCCGTATTTGAGGGTGATGTCAAATACCACTTGGGATATACCAGTTCTGTAACTACCAGTTTAGGCAAGAAGGTTAAGCTCAACCTATGTCCTAACCCAAGTCATTTGGAGGCGGTTAATCCTGTTGTACAGGGAATGACTAAAGCTAAATTGGACGAACGTTATGCTAAAGATTTGTCAAAAATCACTCCCATACTAATCCATGGTGATGCCGCTATTGCTGGGCAGGGTATCGTTTATGAGGTTATTCAAATGGCTGGATTGGACGGTTATAATGTTGGAGGTACACTTCATCTAGTTACCAATAATCAAATTGGTTTTACGACTAACTATACTGACGCTAGAACATCAATTTACTGTACGGATGTAGCTAAGACTACCAAATGTCCCGTTTTCCATGTTAATGGTGATGATGTTGAAGCAGTTATATATACAATAAAACTTGCATTAGAATACAGGCAAACCTTTAATAAGGATGTATTTATTGATATTTTAGGATATCGTAAATATGGTCATAATGAGGGTGATGAACCAAAATTCACCCAACCTATGCTTTACAAAGCGATTGCTAAACATCCTAATCCAAGAGAAATCTATGCAAAAAAACTCAGTGAACAAGGAACAATAGAAGCAAATCTTGCTAAAGAGATGGAGCGTGAATTTAAAAAGATGCTTCAAGAGGACCTAGAAGATGTTCGTGCGGATAAAAAACCAAAAAATAACAATCTACCCAAAAATACTTGGAGCGTTATTAAATCCGGTACGAAAGCAGATTTTGAGCGTTCATTTAAAACTTCTGTTACAAAAGCGAGTTTAGAAAAGGTCGCAATTGCAATTACTTCCATCCCAGATAATCATACCCCAATTAAAAAAGTAACCAAACTTTATAACGATAGAAAAGAAATGATATCGTCAGGAGTATATGATTGGGCCATGGGTGAATTAATGGCTTATGGTTCGTTGCTTAATGAAGGTCATCCGGTTCGCATGAGTGGGCAAGATGTCGAACGAGGAACATTCTCACACAGACATTCAGTGATTAATATGGAAGATGGTATTGAAAAATTTATCCCATTAAATCATATTTCTTCTGATCAAGCTCCGTTTGATATACATAATTCCTTATTGTCTGAGTATGCAGTATTAGGTTTTGAATATGGGTATTCAATTACCAACCCACAAGGGCTTACAATTTGGGAAGCTCAGTTTGGAGATTTTGCCAATGGTTGTCAAGTGATGATTGATCAATTTGTCGCAAGTGGGGAAACTAAATGGGGAAGGTACAGTGGATTGGTGATGCTTTTGCCTCACGGATATGAGGGGCAAGGTCCAGAACATAGTAGTGCTCGTCTAGAGCGATATTTGCAATTATGTGCATCTGCAAATATGCAGGTGATGAATATCACAAACCCTGCAAATTTATTTCATGCTCTCAGACGACAAATTCATAGAGACTTTAGGAAACCATTGGCTATTATGAGTCCTAAAAGTTTGTTGAGACATCCAAAATGTGTAAGCACAACAAAGGATTTTACTAACGGAACATTTCAAGAGGTGATAGATGATAACTATGTAGATTTAAAGAAAGTAAAAAGAGTAAATCTATGCAGTGGTAAAATTTATTACGACCTTTTGCAAAAACAGGAATCTGAAAAAAGAAAAGATGTGGCAGTCGTTAGAATAGAACAACTCTACCCAATGCCAGAGTCTCAAATTAAGAAACTTTTCAAAAAATACCCCAAAGCTGAATTTTGTTGGGTGCAAGAAGAACCTAAAAATATGGGTGCCTGGATGCATGTTTTACGATATGATTGGGCTAGAAATTTCAAAGAGATTACTCGCAAAAGCAGTGCTAGCCCAGCTACTGGATATGCAGCTGTTCACACTCGAGAGCAAAAAGCAATAGTAGACGAGGCATTTGATATTTAATTATAGAGTCTCTGTAAATTTCTTTATCTTCTATAAGCTCCTCACCCTAGTATAAAGCCAAATTCCTGCCCAAATTCCAGCTAATATTTCACCTAAAGGCATGGAAAACCAAACTCCATCTAATCCCAAGAAGTAACTTAAAATGTACATTAGAGGTATCATGAAAAGTCCCTGTCTTGCGAGTGTTAACACCAATGCTGGGATGGGTTTGCCAATGGCTTGAAAAAAGCCCCCACCTATGAATCCTATGCCCATTAGAGGTAATGAAAGGAAGATTAGCCGCAATACCCTTGGAGTATGATTTAGAAGGTCCTTATCTTCAGTAAATATTTCAATCAGTTCTTGAGGGAAAACTGTAATAATGGTTAATAATATTATTGAAATGGATGTTGTCCACTTTATAGCCAACCAAACAGATTGCCTAACTCTTTGCCAATTCTTTGCACCATAGTTATAACTGACAATGGGCATTAATCCTTGCATTATACCAATAATAGGGAATGCCACAAACAAGGTAAACCCTCTAATTAACCCGTAAATAGCAATAGCATGAGACCCTCCACTTTGACCGAGTGTATTTTCATAGGCTATAAGCCCCCATTTATTTAACTGACTATATAGCACAATAGCGAGGATGCTAAACATGCTTTGTCTAACTAGTGTTATTGAACCTATAGAGGTGATTTCTTTTATTAAACCAAAGTCAAGTTTTAAGTCGTCTGGGATTAATTTTAATTCGCTTCTTCCTGACACAAAGAACCATAGGGTATATAACCCACTGAGTATGTAGCCTGATGAGGTAGCAATAGCTGCACCTGTGATGCCCATATTAAATTGATATATTAAAAGATAGTCAAGAATTATATTGGATACTGCTGGGATAATCATGGTCAACATGGCCACTTTGGGTTTCCCCTCTGCACGGATTACATTATTAGTCATCATAGCCCAACCTAAAAAAGGAAGGCCAAGAAGAAGAATGTTAAAATATTTCTTTGCAAAAGGAATAATCTCGTCATTTGCTCCAAAAACT
>MDSX01081455.1_pt1 | contig 20056 bp, 23 predicted proteins | sample 811141 | NCBI WGS metagenome assembly MDSX01 (sample SAMN05326642, study PRJNA326480) | marine metagenome | isolation source: seawater | place: Atlantic Ocean: South East | collected 2010 | reverse complement strand
TAATTCTTTTAGAAAAGGAGTAGAAGCTCCACTACGAGGAACAATAACTTTTTTTCCGACTGCATTAAGTTTAGTAAATTCTTCACCAACACCAACTGAAGAATACAATACTTTGGTATCAATTATTATGGACCGCAGCGTAGGAATGGACAATGTGGCAGGAACTTACAACGGACAAACCATGCTTCTCTGGGATTTAGGAAGAGCATTAGCCGCTATTGCCGTAGAACAGTGCCGTGCTACTAAATCACATTTTTGTCTGTTTTCATATAGTTGGACAGGATATGTTGATTGGCCTGGACCCTCTGATGATTACGACGGAGCCATAGAATTTTTGTTAGGAAGTAATTCTCAAGCGTTTGTTCCTGAGACCCGAAGCATGAGCGGAGAGATAATAGCAGGACATGAACCAGGTTCTGGTTGTCAAACCGCTTGCGATTATATGTTCTCAGGATTTGATTTGGAAGGCAATAGGTTGAATATAGACCGTGCCGTCTCAATTGTATTTTCCAATCAATGTTACAACTGGCCGATGCAACATTGGGATTCTTTAGAATTTAACAACAATGTTCCATTAGACCAGTATATGCGAACCAAAGGTCCTGTTTATTATGTGGGAGTATCTCCTTCGGGCGGAGGTCGTGAAGACCAGATTATTCCTTATTTTGGAGGAGTCATGCGAAACACAGGCGGAGGTCGCACCACGGAGCAAGACGCTTTGTATAATGATTATGCTCCCAATCGGTATGATTCAGAAAATGACCGTTTGCCCTATGACCCAATGGGACGAGGAGGAGATTGGGTTTATTTCCCAGGAACTATGCGATTGGCTGCCGAAGTTTGTTGGAGTCGGGCTAATGGAATTAACATCACCTCTTCAAGAAGCCATGAGGATGGTAATGAACTACCAGAAACTTGGCCGCACAACGGAGTGGATATGGAATCATTTTTCAAATGTGTTATGTTGGCTCCTGACCGAGCAGACGGGATGATAACATTAGCAGGAACATTTGCAGATTTAGTTTGCATGACCCATCCTGACGGAGATTATGAGTGAAGTGATATTATGAGTGGACAAACAGGCGGAGCAGACGATAACCCATATATATTTACCAGACAGTCGCAGATTCCTACCAATGACCCTCAAATGGTAGAATTCCAAAATCCTGCGGCTGCCTTTTTTGCAGGTATGGCCGATTTCGTCAAGGTTTTGACATTCAAGGGTTCAGAAGCACCAGAAGGACAAAATGTTTATGTTATGGGTCAATCTCAAGGAGAGTTAATTGAATCTACCACAGGCCCAAATCCCGCTATTGCGATTGGCTCAGGAGAAGCACAGGCTACGGCTATGTCTCCCGCCGTCACAGGAGATACCAGTTATAATACTTTCGTGCAATTGATTATGGACCGCAGTGAAGGAATGAATCAAGTTGCAGGAACTTTCAACGGCACCACGCTTTTGAAATGTGACTTGGCTCGTGCCTTAGCAGCAATTGTGGTGGCTCAGTGTAAATCATCTAAATCTCATTTTGCCCTCTACTCTTTTAATGAAGTAGGTCATGTGGATTGGCCTGGACCTTCTGATGATTACGATGGTGCATTAGAATTTTTGTTAGGGAGTAATTCTCAAGCGTTTGTTCCTTCAGGACAAGCCCTGCATTCATCAGGATGTCAAATTGCTTGTGATGGTATGAAAGGAGGAATTCCCACTCCCGATGGAGAGAGATTAAAGATAGACAGAGCAGTTACAATTTGTTTTAGCGACACTTGTTATGATTGGTATCGTCAGCATTGGGCAACCTTGGAATTTGAAAACAATGTTCCATTAGACCAGTTTATGCGTTCTTATGGCCCTGTTTTTTATGTCGGAGTAGGTTCACAACATTTTGAGGACCAGATTATCCCATATTTTGGGGGAACCATGCGAAACACAGGCGGAGGACAAGATTATGATTCAGGTAGTTACCGAGGAACCATAGCCACAGGAGAATGGACTTATTTCCCAGGAACCATGAGGTTGCAAGCCGAAGTAGGTTATTCAAAAGCCGCTGGAATTAACCTCCCTATGGCCGTAAGACCCAGCAGTGTTGTTATTTCAGGATTACCTGTTTGGCCTCATACGGGTCCCGATATGGGACAATTCTTCAAAGCAGTTATGTTGGCTCCCGACCGAGGAGACGGAATGATTTCATTAGCAGGAACATTTGCCGCATTAGTGCGATTAACTCATCCAGACGGAGATTATAACTGAGGCTCTCATAGACCGATAGGTTCAAATAACAAGAAGCACAAAAACATAATGGGCGTTATGAATTTTATACAAGATAATGGCATAGACCCGAAACAAGTTGTTTTGGGGAAACACCTACACCTCCCTGCATATGGTGAGGATTCCGTCATCTCATCCGTATTTTTTGTCACAGGAAAGCGTGGGTCTGGTAAATCCTGGACTACTGCGGTAATGATGGAAGAGTTTAACCGTTTAGGACTGCAATTTGTTTGTTTTGATGCTCTGGATGCTCACGGAAACCTCCCTGACTTAGAAGGAGTTGAAGGTTTAACCCCTGCGATTGGACAATCCGTAGATATGAAAGCCTTGGTTAAAAGATTGGGAGAAACCAGTAAATCATTGGTTATCAAACTCGCAGGATTACCACTATTGACTCAACAAGAATTGGTAGCAGATTACTGTGAAGCCTTGTTAGAGGCACATCTTGGCAAAGGTATTCACACCGTAGTTGAAGAGTGTCAAGACTTTATTCCTCAAATGGGAAGACCCATTTCTTTTGACCCTATCGTGCGTCTATGCAAATTAGGGCGAGCATTGGGTTATGGTGCTACTCTGGTGAGCCAGCGACCTGCTGGTGTGAACAAGGAAGCACTATCTCAAGCCTCAATTTATCTGGTTCACAATGTTATCAACAATCGTGACCTCAAGGCTTTGGACGAACAACTGAGTTTCGGAACTGATAAAAAGGTAGTGAAACGATTACTTAATGGTATTGCAGCGGCTCGCAAAGGAGAGTGTGTGGCTTATGCCCCAGAATTTTTCCGAGACCGAGGATATATTGTGGTAGATAAGATTCGTGGTGACCGACGAGTAGAACACAAAGGAAACAACATTGATGTGCAAGCCAATTATGGTGAACACGCTGGAACTGCTAACCCGATTCCCTCATCCATCTCTGAAATTTCTGATTTATCTCAATTAGAGTCAATGTCAGCCCCAGAAACTATGGCTGCAATTCCTGAACACTCTGCTCCATCAGTTCCCACTCAGAGCCCATCACCCCGCGACCGCCTCCGAGAAGCAGCCAGTTTTTATCCTAATTTAGATGTGGCTCCTGAAGATGAATTATTGAAATCTCAAGTCGCTAATTCTTGGACGGCAGAATCCATAGATTCTCGTCCTCAAGTAGAATACGACCCTGCCTCAGATTTGTCTAATCGGAACACTCGTCGCACACCTTTGTTAGCAATTGTCGGAACGGTGATGGCTTCGGCTGGTGCGTGGACTTTGATTCGCAATCTTAAATAGGACACAACATGATTTTACATCATGCGAATCGGAACGGCAGTAGTGCTTCGTTCAGAGTTAGAACCGCATTTAGTTACCAACGGAATTGAGTGGGATGACTTGCGTTTGCATCAACCAGAATTTCAAAGTAAGTATGGCTATACTCAAAATCAATGGCTGAACGGTGAAGCCAGCAATCAATCTTATCGTTTTATTCCTTGGTTTGTGATAAACACACCTCGTAATCGTATCAAAATTATCAATTCCCAAACAGGTAAATTAAAAACTGTGACACCTTCAGAAATATTGCCAGGTTGTGCCGAACCCCATAAACAGAACTCAAAATTCTCGTGGTCTCCGTTATCGTGTTATCAATCAGGAAACCTCACTTCTATCCCACTGCCTCCGTTGGATTCAGGCCGACCCTCAGTATTATTACACAATAATAGGTGGATAGGTTTGCACCATATAGATAGTGATAATGTGGCTTGTTTCTCACCCCGTAAAAAATGGGAAGCCATAGAAGTAGTAGATTTTGTCACAGGTCTTCCTTGGATTCATCGCAATCGTTCTCGTGCCTCCCATAGTAAAACAGGCGCAGGATACATAGTCAAAGTTCCCGAAAACACTGTCCGATACTATAAAGGTTGGAAAAATAATCTCGCCTCCGAGTATATTACCCAATCAGATTCAGGATACGATTATTTTTATATCCCTATCAATCGTATAGAGTGGGCGTTTCAATTTAACACTCCTGCCTCTTCTAAGTCTTGGTTTTCCATTAACTGGTGTTTCTCAGGATTTCAACACTTATTTAGTATTGCCTCAACACAAACCTTAAATAACGGAAGCAATATATTAGTGGTATGACTCTGGCAGAAGATAGTTCAATGAACCAACCTGTGACCTTTGACCCGAACACCACCGTTGGATTATTCCCTTGGGAAGATTCTACATTTGGTGCTACACGCTCTTACCATCTTAATTCCGCTTCAGTTGCATCCAGCAATCCATTTACTCAAATGATGGCTCCTGCTATGGACGCTCGTTCAGAAATGTCTGTGGAAGCAAAAGTAGACAAAGATGATAACACTGAACAACGCTCTCGTATGACTGATGAAGAAAAAGAAGCCACGGCTTCAGTCGGAAGTCACACCAAGCGAGCAGAAGGCGAGGACGAAGAAGTTAAGGATAAGCCAAATTATGCTCGTGGTATAGCGGTTGCAGTCGGAGTTACAGCCATCGTCGCAGGTATGTTTGGCTTCCTCGCATCACAATAAACTTAAATAGCAAAAACACGGAATGATTATCATGGCACGAATGCTCGGAAAAGGAACCGTCTTACCAGACCTACCACACTCACCCAAAATGCCCACCTTTGATGAGGTATCTTTGGTTAGGGACACACTCCCTGCCCACAATGCTCGTGAAATGATTTCACAAGGTTTGACTCAAACAGGACCACGACCTGCGGCACCTATTATCAATATGCCTCAGATAAATGTTCCTCAATCATCTGCTATGAGCGAGTATCAGCAAATTATGGGTGGCGGATTTGGACAAGGTATTGTTCCAAACGGCCCTCGTCCTGCTCCATCAACAGTTACCGCCCCAGCAATTTCGCTGGACCAAAGTTACCTATCGCAAGATTATAACCTTAAAGATTATGATTTGACTTGGGACGGACTATCTCCTGAAGGTCAATACTTGCGACCCACTTCTCCGTTGGAACTATACAACTTTGATTCAGGCCCAGATGTTTCAGGTCTTAACCGAATAAAGCCAGAAGAATTGATGGGCAAGATTAACGCTCATCAACCACAGGCTAACACAGGTGGCGACCCAGTATTTGAAGCAGAAATGGCTTCAATCCGTCCAACTAACCCACGACAATTCTTCAAGGCAGGTCCTGAAGTTGTTGTTCCTCAGACCCGACAGCAAATTCCAGTTCGTGATTTGCCTGTTATGCCCGCTCCAACTACGCCAAATATTCCAAATATTGGCAAACTTGTCGGCCCAGTAAAGCCTATCAAGATGGAAATGCAGTATGTAGCCCCTCCAATCCGTGGCGCAGACCTTGGTGGTAGCCTAAACAGCACCAGTAAAGTCGGCGGTGTTGCAAACTTTAATGGACGCACGGTTGGTATGACAAAGTAAGGTGAAAAAATATGATTAACAAACTCTGTAATTGGACAACTGGAAAAACAGGACAAATCGTTCTGGGAACGACTATGGTATTGATTGGTGTGCATCAGTTTAATCTGTTGCCCTTCTTTAGCCGTGATGAATTTGGCAGCATGAATCTCTTTATGGGAGTTACTCCTCTAAAGGCTCTTGGTGTTGTCGCTACTGCTGGCGGCCTTTGCCTTCTTGGTGCTTGCTGCCTTCCTATGGGCGGCTCTGGAATGATGGGTGGTGAGTGAACATGATGAAGATGATTGTTGGCGGCTCCCTTGTTCTTGTTGGTCTACTCGCTGCTGTTGGCGGCACGGCTTCTCTCTTTACAACACCTCTTGTTGCTAACATTTCGTTGCTTCAAGTCGGTGGTGCTTTGGTGACACTTTTGGGTGTTGCAGTCCTGGTTGGCTTTGACCCTCTCGGACTCAAGAAAGATGTTTCTGGTGCTTCCGTAGTTTAATCGGAGGCTTTTCCATGAAATCCCGCTACAAAGCCGAAGCGCAAACCATGTGTGATGCAGGATTAGCGAGTTATCTTCGTGATAAACATCAATCCCGTGTTAGCAAAGGTGTTATTGCAGGATTAGGAACAGGAACTCTTGTTTCGCTGGTATTTTTTGGCTACTCTCACTACACAGGTGAGAAGATTTCACATTTTTACCGCCTTCTACCCCTATTTATTGGGAGTATTACAGGAACTGGATATGGTTTAGTCACCTCGGACATGGATGATGCCTTGCACACCGCAGATTATGATGTAGTTTGCGATGCTTTAGAGGCAGAACAAGAAGAAGAGGCTGAAGATGAATCAGATGGCGATAGTGAAGATGCTGAGTGATTAACCTTAAACTTAAATAGCAAAACCATCAAATAATAGTTATGGCTGAAACTCATGACCATACCCCCCATGACTACTATACTCCTACGGGACCTTCTGATAGTCCTGATGTTTCAGGATACCTCAGTCAAGACAGTCAGGGAAGTATCAATACATTTATGAGTGAAACTTTTGAAGCAGACTTTGACTACTATTACACTTCTTATGACAAATCACGAGGAATGGAGATTTTAGACCGTTTGCGAACCATGAATGCAGAAACTAAAGCCCAAGCACTTGATTGGTTGATTGACAACGGTTTCTTGCATTCTGAAGAAGTCTTTAATTCTGCTTACATCAATGCTCTGGGCGATGCTCTTTACATCACAAGTGAAGATGATTATGATGCCGAAGAGGAAGAAGAGTGGCCTGAACATGAGTGCGTAACTTGTATGGAAGGAATGGATGAATTAGTAGCCAAAGGGCAATCATGGTCATGTGAATGTTGTGGCTTAATGGTAGGAACTGAAGATGACCACGAATACTGTGGAAAAAACATAGATGGAACAATAGTTTGTAATCATTGTTACGACGGAGGCCACAAAGTTACAACTATGATTACTCTTGATGGTAACGAAGTTATCTTCAATTCCACTTGTTCGGGAGAGGGCAATGAAAAGCGTTTCGGAGATAGAGAATATGAGATTACTGAAGAGTATGTTTTTGGTTCAGAAGAAGGTTCAGCCCCTGTTCAAGACCCAATGGAACTTGGAGAGATGGCAAATTGGACACCTCTTGATGGAAGCGAAGGTCTCAAGCGAAAGCGAGCCGAATCTTCTGAATTGAGTATGACTTTAGCAAATATGGAACGAGAATTGGGAATTGATAGTGAAGATTATGAGGATTATGAAAAATATACAAATCCTACTGCCCGATTAAATGCGGCCATCAGTAAAATTGAACGAGAGTTTGGGGTCAATGAAGAGGATTACCAATATAGAGGTTTGAAGAAGGATGCAGAAACTAACAAAGTCTCTGCTCAACAAATTGCAGATGAAATTAAGGAAGCACAACGCAAAGATATGGAAACATATAGGGGCAAGTGGGATAGTAAGACCTCTACCACTACTTATGCTCGGGGTCCTGTCAGCAATAAACACACGAAAGCAGTTTATGATAAATATGGAGCCGCAGCGATAATGGCAGCCCATAAAGAGATGCACCATAAGAAAATGAATGCAGAAACTACTTGTGCATCTTGTAGCAAAGTAATTGCAGAAGATGATATTATAGGCGATGGAACGAACCGTGGCCTTTGCTGTGTTCCTGATTACTACGATGCAGAATCATTTTCTGCGGAATATTCTGGCCCATCAACCCTTAGTTCAGCCCTATCTGGAGCCCGAAAAACAGGAAGAAGTGGCAAACATTTGACTATTGTTCAAAGATTAGTGGCTAAGTATGGTATTGATAAAGGTGTTAAAATCTACAAGCATTTCGGTATTAAGCAAAAGCGAGCATCTCCAAAGGTTCGTGGTAAGGTTCGTGGAACCAAGTCAGGCCCACGCCGATACTCTGAAGGTCGTGTCGGAGGAGCAGGTCGTTCCCAAGTTTATCAAAAGGGTGACCGCACAGGTTCTTGGACACCATCAGGAGGACACACCACTCGTTTCGCCAACTCTGGAAAGGCTTGGTATCAAGAGCGTGGATTAGGAACTCCAGTTGCAGGACCAATTCCAGATACTGACCTCGCAGGAAAATCCATGGGTGAAAAAGTCCGTGGAAGTTTCGTTAATCCTCACGGCATAGTCGGATACCCATTCGTCCCAGCACAACAACGAGAGCGCAAATCCAAGAAGTGATACTATGATAACTTTAAAAGAAACTTTACAAACTGCCGCAATTGTCGCATTGACCTATGCAGGAATCATCGGAGTTACTAAAATGATGACCCCTAAAGATATGTCTGAAATTACCGAAAAATCTGACTCAGTGGCTAAAAACGCTGAAGGATTGGGATGCGGTTGTTCCAACATGGATTGCAACTGTGCCGAATCTGATTACCGCCAACCCGACACTCTACCATGGGACGAAATGAGGATTCCTCATGCCAAGATGGTGGCTCGTAACATGACTGTTCGTGAGCGCAGTAATGTTCAAATGTTAGAATTGTTCGGAGGTGTCCCTCCCGTTACTGTTTCGGATATGAGTAGTTTGATAACAGGAGGGATTCTCTGATGTCATACCTTTCACAGACTAAATCACAAATTCTGGGACCTCTTCCGAAATATGTGGCTCTATTTGTTATGGGTCTCAGCGCAGTAATGATTTTCCCAACCGTTCAAGCCCGCTTGACCACTACTAAAAAGGTTACTTCCGATGATAAAAATGAAGCCGAGTCCTTTCGCAGCGAAATGACAGAAAGTATGGCTGCACCTCAAGGAGAACTTAACCGTCTCAACCCAACTGTGGTAGAAGGTGCTGAAGATATTATGGGAGCCGAAGGAGTTTCTGCTAATAACAACTATGTTTTTATGCAACCTTGGAATGACTTGACTCCACAAAAATCTGGACCTTACTATTCTCCTTTTGAACTACCAAATGCTATGGAATCTATGCCTACTAATCCTCGGTATTATGATGGAAGTTATGCTTCTGCTCACCAACCTCATGGAATAAATATGTATGATGTGGCAAACGATTCTCGTCCGCAGTATCAATTCCCAGATTTTACTTCCGTTGCTTACAATCCTTTGGATTCGTGGCGACCTGCTGATGACCAACTTTATAACACTGCTTGAGGGATAATTATGACTACAATGCAAAACAACTTTATTACCCGTGACACTCAAAACCGATGGGATGCTAATTTGAACCCTCCTAATCCACGAGATACCGTTATGGCTATGGAAGATGGATTTACCATTCATGCTGGTGCTTTTGGAGATAGTGTCCCTATGACTAACTACACTGAATCAGAATTGGGACTTCCCACTCCTGAACCCGAAACATTTGCGGCTGAAGAAGAAAACTCCACTGTTGAAGAACCAATTCCTGGACTTAAAGTGGAGCCAACTACCCCGCGATTGGGAGAAGTTGTTAAAAGTTTCAACGATTGGATTACTCAAAATCTGGGATACACCTTAATCGGTGTGGCCGTTGTGGGTGGAATTTACTGGGCTGGCGTTCGTAGCAGTAAGTGAAACTTAAATATCAAGCCAACCAATTATTTATCATGAGAGCCTTCCGTCCTGGAGACTTGGTTACCAGTATTGCCGTTATGGGGCAAGACCAAGGAGTTATTTATGACACTCATTGGGATGGAGCAGGTGTTATTTGGAGCGATGGTCGCCGTAGCACCGAAAGATACCAAGATTTGATTTACAATGGCACAGAAGCCAATTGGAAAAATCAAGCCAACTCCTGGATTGGAAATAAGGTTTTTGAAGCCTCTGTAACCCGTCCCATAGAAATTCGTTTTGAAAACCAACCCAGTTCTAAAATTTTGGGACATCGGGAGTTACCTTTAGCAATTATTGATTTACAAGTAGATTTACCAATTTCTAATGCTTCTAAAATTGAAGATGCTCGTCGTCTATCTCGTGAACAATTTATTGCCAGGAGAGGATTGATATGAATTTGATAGAAGTGGTTCGTTCGTTAAGACCATTAGGAGTAAATCTGGAGCCCCGTCAGTGGACTTCTTCAGATTGGTCTGAATTCCGTCGGGAAAAAATTGGGCCATTCACCGTGGTTCAATTGATTCCTACCGCAGTTTGGTCAGGATATTCTACGGGAGTTGGAACGCAGCAAGTTTCATCAGATACCGCCAACAGATTAGGGATTGTTATCCAGATTTTTTCTGACCAGCCCGAAGGAATATATTCTGAACAAGTTTTGGAAAACACAGATTTTTTAACTCAGCAACAATTGTGGAAGCAAGTTGTTTCCGAAATTAACAGTCTGGTTTATCCAACCTCTTCTTTCCGAGATACAGGAACTCGTGTAATGGAAAATCCATTATCTCCCGACGGAGATTCGTGGCGACCAGGAGATGTAGTCAATGTTAGCCGTCCTTCTCAAGATGGCGGAGGTTTGACATTGGGCCATGTGGTTCGCATTTACCCCACTTCTGCTATGATAGAGTGGCCCGCTGACGCACTTCACCCACAGCCATGGACTACTGAAGAGAAGAAAACTTCTTTGATTTTTGTTTCCCATGATGCTGCTTGGACTCGTGAAAAAGAATTTTCTGCGGAATCATACTATCACCCATTAGTCAATCCCTATTCCACTAATTCAATAGAAGATGAATTAAGCATTGAATCCCAGATGTCAGGCCCTGCTCCAAAGTGGGCTGCTAATGCCAGACCTGTCGGTATTGATTTCTATCGTCCTAATCCATTACCTCGTTCGCAAGATGTTTGGGGTGAAAATGATGCCATTATGAAGTATGTAAATTCTGTGGTGGCTTCAGCCATAACTGCACCCAAATTGCCAGATTTAACCTCCGAAGAACTTCAAGATTCTCAAACTTTACCAGAAGATTATTGATTAAACTTAAATATCAAAACGAAGGATGAATAGGTATGAGTATGCTGCGCTCCCCATTAGGAATGTTTGCTATTGGAGGCTTAACGGTTCTGGCAGTAGGCTTCCTTAACCCTTTTGGACTAAAACAACGACTCGGTTTTGCGGCTGATGAGTTCACTTACGCCGATTTTGAGCAAATTCAGATTGAACGCTCAGGAGTAACTGCGGATGTTATCCCAGATTCACTCTCAGAATCTTTTATGGGATACAAATTCTTGGATTTGCAATCTACTAACATGGTAGTTAATACCGACCCATTTGGACCAGGAATTTCTGATGTTCAACCTCGTTACATCAACCCGTATGACAATGGATTCACACTTTCTGATGAAGTAGTTACCGAATACCAAGCCGAACAAACCTCTCGTGTTTTTGACGCTCTGGCACCAGGACAAGGTAAATCATATTTAGAATATGCAGTTTCTACTGACCCATTCAAGCAGCGCAAGAACAATTTCCCTCGCTCTTTGGACAACGCTACTACGGCAACCACAGGAATTGATTACTCGGGACGAGATGTTCCTCCTCGTGTTCCTCCAGAAGTGAACAACAATTACCCATATTTAGTATCTATGATTCCTCCAGAAGCCGTTCCTTTCCAAGAAATGTCTACCCCATTTTTGGGTGATAACCGATTTGGTGATTTGAGTCGCAATTCTGAAGATAGCAATGTCAATGGTCGTGAAGGTCGTTTGAGTTTGACCCCAGATGTTGATTCAGGATATTTAGATACCAGCACAGGAATGACGAAAAACTTAAGTGTCTGGAGAAATACTCACAACATTATCAGAGTATCTGATACTGAAGTAAAAGCCGTGCCAATGTCTGGCGGATTTGAAACAACACTCAGGAGAGTCTAAGAATGCCACAAAATGTAGAAACCGAAATGCTGCTAATCACCTCTGACGATTATTGGGGACACGCTGGAGATTTTGACCCAGCCGTTAATTTTTACCCATATACCTTTATTATCACTCAATCCCAATATGCAAGTATGGATGATTCCGATAAGGGACGATTTTTCCCTTGCGCTCTATTCTATTATGCAGGAGAGACTGATAACCATGGATTCCAACCTCGTCGTATCGGATGTCGTGTGGAAGATGATGACACAGTTTCTATGGGTCGTGTGATGGGAATTAACCGTCAAGGTGACCAAGAAGTTCGCACCTATCGTTTGGGAACTGAACAAGGTTATGCTATCCCAGGATATGCCAGTATGTCAATGCTAAAGGGTGAAGGAGATTCTTACGAAGCCATTGAAAGTGCTGCTGAAGCAGGAAGTCTTCCTGTGGGCGGATTTGATATTTCAGGATTGATTTACAATCAAGAAGCAGTTGTTGATACCATCAACACAGTTGCAGGTATTGAGACAGACGATTCCGCAGCAGAGAATTTTAGTGCCGAAGAAGCCACACCTTTTGAATATGATGGTGCAGAACCTGAAGCATATGTGGCTCGCCCCGAAGCAACCCCTGTTGGATATGATGTAGACGATAATTCGGCTGCCGTAGAAGATTACTTTGCTTCAGAAGGATATAATTTTAATCACACCGTCGGAGATTTTGCTCAAGACTCAGCGGCTGGTAGTGGATATGGTGTCCCAGAATATTACGGAACTAATTCTATGAGCCCAATGGCCTTTGAAGCAGAAGTTATGTATGGAACTGATGGCTCAGTCGTTGGACAAGCCATTGGAAACTGGGATTCTACACCATTCGGTTATCAAGCCGAAGGAGATGATGGTCCAGAAGTTATGTGGGAACAAGATGAATTTGTTTCAGTTCGTGATGGTTCAGCCAGAGATGCTATCGCTGATGAATACATGGATATGGGCGAAGACTACGATGATGCTGAAGATTATGCTCGTCGTGCCGCTAAGAAAATGAGTGCTGAAGGGCTGGGAGATTACACAGGACCTCTCACTAATGGATTCGGAGAAAACTCTGCCTCAGTTTCTGACTATGGCGTTCCTGTTTGGTATGGCTCTGCTGAAGAAGCCTACAATGGCATGGGAGAAAATTCCGCTTCAATTTCAGGACAAGGTGTGCCTCAATGGTATGGAAGTGCAGAAGAACTGGGTGTTGGAGTCGGTATGCCCGCAGTAGACGATGGTTTCTATCCTAATTCCTATGGAGAAGATTCTTCTACCTTTGGACAAGGCGTTCCACAATGGTATGGAAGTGCAGAACAAGGCTATAATGACAAGATGGACGAATCCCTTGGAATGCGTCATCGTGGTTCTCATTCACAATCTATGAAAGACCGTCGTGATGAAGCCTCTGCTATGGACAAAGGACATTCAACGATGGGTCGTAAGTATGACGATGTTATGACAATGGATGCTGAACCAGTAGTTAAGGTTCAGAAATCAGAAACAAAAATGGCTATGGCTATCGGAGCCGCTGTTCTCGGAGCATTGACCGCCTACACACTTTCACGAAAGGTCGGAGGTTCTGACGAACCTGAAGAACCTGAAGAGCCTGAAGAGTGATTTTATGGATTCACCATTTGATGCTGAAGATGATGGCTCCAAAAAGAGCAGAATGAAAAAGCATCGTGTCGGAGAAACCTTTTACTTAGTTACTTTTGATGTGAGAGAGGGTGATTCACAACACTACCCTCAAACAATTTACCCAGAATCTGTCAAAGATATGTCAGATGAAGAATTGATTACGGAAGAGTTCGGAGAGGCTGGTGACTATGGAAACGATTATTATTGGGTTGGCAATACCTTAGTAAGCGTCTATAATAAAAAACCTATAGATTTAAAAACAAAAGAGTTGTTTGAAGAATACGGGATGGCTGCTGAAGAAGATACAATTTTGGCTCAACTTTATGAGATTGAAGATATGAAAGAACCTTCGGAAGAAGATTTGGAGAATTATCGTAATTTAGAAATTAAATATGGTGAATTGACTCGCATGGATGCAGAAATCACCGAGGATGTAGATGATGGATGTTGTTTTTGTGGAGCCGATTATGGACGCTATGGAAACAATGCTCAACCATTATTTGATGGCCGTTGTTGTAACAATTGCAATACTGAAATGGTAATCCCTGCCCGCATCAGCATGATGTTTGGTGCTGAAGATTCCACTTATGAATCTGTTATGGCTATGATTGAAAACCTTTCCGACGAAGATTACAAGGACTTTTGCTATGAAATGGATATTGACCCCGAAGATACGGAAGAATTGTCTTCATTCGTGATGCGAAATTACTGGTCAAACCGTGTTATAGGACTCCTTAATGAATTAAGAGGATTCGGTGCTGAAGATATGCAACCATTGTTTGATGATTTGAAAAAGCAAGCCACAAGATTTACAGGCATGACGATTTTATTTACAGGCGTAGCAGCCGTTGGCGGATATTTAATAGGAAGACATAGGGGCTAATACCATGACTGATAACCAACAAATTGACGATGTTCCCAGAAATTTTAATTTCCGACTTAATCAACTGATTAGTGTAGGATTTACCGTAGGATTCTTAGGTTCAGCCTATGTAGCCGTTCGTGAAAGTATCGGTTCTAACTGGAATGTGGCTATGTTGGCCGCTATTGCAGCCCTACTATTTTGGCAACAAATTCCTACATTCATTGGCGATGGACATTATTGGCATCGTAATTTGATTCCGTTTTGACCGAAAGGTTAAAATAGTTGTAACGGCAATTGATAAGTATGGTATCTTGCCAATGGAGATTAACTACTGGACCCCGAGCAGGTCAAGCGTGTGGGAAAGGAACAAAAGTATTTTGTGGCTTGCACGAACCTAAAGCCCTGGAAGCAGTCCGTAGAATTGATTATTACGGGAATCGTTCAACCGCCAAGTATTTGGAAGAATATTTTGCATTAGACATTGATAACATTAGATACTATCGGAGGAAGGAAAATGATTGGGTTGATTTCTCTGCCTCGTGGATTTGGCAGGGAGACGAGTTGAATACGAGGGTGACAAATACAAATAGCAAAATAAACGCCATACAATTTATTACCAATCCCGAAGTAGTTTCAACTTGGTTGGAAGAACAACTATCAAATGCCACTATTCGTAACGGCCAGATTTTCCCAGTTCCAGTTACGGAAAGTCAAAGGCGGGCAATTTCTAAATTACAGTATATTTTTGAACAACGAAAGACGATGTCAGGAAATTTTTCATCTTCTTATGTTCCTCTGCCATTTTTCCAAAATAATGGCGAAAAACAGGGTGGATATTATAGAAACGCAACGCAACGAAAGCAGCAATTATTTAATCGTGGTTTTACCACTTTTTTGCAAGAATGTGTTGCCTACACACCAGACTATGCAGCCGTATGGGGATGGTTTTACCCCCGATTTAACCGTGAAATCGCAAGGATTTTAGACGCTTACAAAGGACAAAATTATGACATGGATGCTATCTCAGAGGACTTAAAGCAACTACTTCGTGCTTATTCATTAGATTTGGCTTCTCGTCCAGACTCTAACGGCTACTCTAACCGTTACCGTCGTTAGATGCCTACCTCATAACTATAAATAGGTAATACAATTAGTGTGTCCTATGACTCAAGACTTTATGGCGGACACGCTGCCAGATAACTTTTCTTTTTGGGGTCCATATGCTTTAGCACACCCCGAAGCCATGCAAATAACTCACCCAGATACATTCTCAGGTTATGCTTTTACGGGGCTTATTCGCACCACACCTGCTGGACCTCGCTTTTTAGTAGCCGCTTATGAATTTTCTTGTGGAGAAATTGACCCCCGAGATATAAACCCAATTGCGCCCGAAATTATGCAAGCCACAGTGACTCGCCTTTCGTGTGCAGAAAGACCTTGTGGAACACAAGTAGCATTTTTACAATTAGAATCTACCTCCCGATTTTACCACCAGCCTTGGATAGTAGTAGCCAGCACCCCTGAATGGATTAGAGAGCAACTCCGAGGAATCCACGGAGATAGTGTAGAAATTGAGATTTTAGATTCCACAGAAATTGATTGGAAAGAAGAGTTTCAACATCCTTGGTTTGAATTGTGAACTGATTAAACTTAAATATCAGCAGCCCTAATTATAGAGCATGGCAGAGGATGTGCTAACACCTGAATTGGTTGATTTGCAGGATACCCTGAGTAAGACCTCTACCGAAATTGTTAATGAGTTGCCTTCTGAAGCAACCGACAAGGCAAAAGATGTCACTTCCGAGATTAAAGAATCAGAAAATACAGGCGGATTAACTGAAAATCAGAAAAAGAATCTTCCCGAAGCATTGCAAAAGGCAATTCTGGCTAAGAAGGAAGGTAAATCTGCTGAATCCGAAGAATCAGAACCTACGGGACCAGCAATGGATGTCGCCGCAGAAATTCCTGGAGATGAAATCACACCTGCTGGCCCAGAAACTGAAGAGCCTTGGCAAGCCGTCCCAGAACCTGCTGAACCAGAAGTGATGGTTCCTGAAGAGCCTGAAGCATTTCAAGCACCTGAAGTTTCTCCCGACCAATACCGAGAAATTTATTCTGCACACTCTATGAGTCAGCGAGTTGCCTCAATGCCTTTAGCCGAATACGAAGCATGGTTGTTCCCAGATAATCACTCACCTGATTACCTACGAGGGCAAATGTGTTTGAGTCGTGTTGAAGCATCTCTTAAGGCTGCTAATGGTGGACGCACAGTTGCTGAACCTTGGCAAATAAAAATTGGTGCAGCACTTTGGAGCCGATTAAATTACAATCATGGCGATGTTGAAAGCACCCGCCGAGAATTAGAAAGAGCCCCACCGATGGAAATACTACCTCTTATTCCCCGTAATGCTTCTGAAGCAATTTCTGTGATTGAAGAAATGCAATCTACTCGTGATGAACCAACACCCACACCTTATGCTCTTATTGCCGCTTGTGGAGTTGCTTTGATTGCACCTTTGATGCTATTGCGCCGAAGGTGATGGTTAATGGATAACACATGGCTTATCGCAGGAGCAGGAGTTCTTGGAACTGCCGCTTGGCTCTATTCTAAAACCACATCTCCAGAAAGTTCTGGAGATGATGATACTGGAAATTCCAGTTTAAGTGATAGCAAACCTCGCTGGGGCTCTCGTGCCAGAGTAGGCTTGGAATATATCACAGGTTCCAGCAATCTATACACCACCAGTTGTGGATGGAGTCCTGAAGAAGAATACTGTCCTGATTCAGTCTTGAATGCGTGTTCCAATAATTGTTTAGAGCCATATTTAGCCACTACTTTTTCTTGGTTCGGGGAGGGTAACAGCCAAGATAAATTTTACGATTGGCAAGGAGGCGGAACTGCTTTAACCGATGAAGATATTGCGTGTTATTGTTCACCCATCCGTCCCATGAATGGTGGAGCCGCAATTCGGGTTCGTCCTCAGCAACTTTCCAAGCCGATTCAAGATAAACGATTTTACTTTACCATTGAGGTTCAAGGCATGATTCGTCAGCAAAGTTCAGGTCGTTGTCAAAGCAGTGGCGGAGGTTCTTATACCTGGGATGCCATCCCATCAGGAATTAGAAGTGGTTTAGCATTTGCTAATATTGAAATTTCTCCCCGAAATGGTTACAAGGCAAATTTAACTTGGAAAGGAGCCGAGAAAGAATATAATTACAATGGACTCTTTTTAGACAATACTTGGAATTCAGGAGACACCACCTATTTCCGATTCGGTGTTGCCAGCGATGCTTTTGAGTTAATGGAAAGTGGCTGGGCAGAATTAGACTTGACTCTTATGATGGACCGAGACCACGGAGGAAAGGGAGAATCTTGGTTAGAAACTTGTGAGTTCACCGAGACTATTACTTATACAGTCCCAGATTTTGTTTTTATTGATAACTCCGATTGCGAGTCAGGATGCCCTCAGTGGAAGATTGATGAGTGGAATATTGCTAAGGTTTCAGGAGGCCGAGTTGTTAAACAATACCTTCCTGCTGATGCACCCTCCCGAATTACTGATACTTGGAATGATGCCGAGAAAGCCGCCAAATATGATACTTATGCAGGAACCACTGCCAAAACAGACCCCACTGTGCTGAATGCAGAAACAATTTTCCCTCGTAACGGCCATGCTGTTTTCTGAATAAACTTAAATAGCAAGAACCACGATAAAAACATAGGAGTCTTAAAGATGAATCTTGATTTGGCTATTCAACGAGAACTAAAGCGTTCACCAATGGACTCGGCTATGCACGGCGTAGAAGAAAACATGGGTGCTGGATACACACTCAAGGCACTTCCTCAGACCCTTAAAAATGTTAATGAGATGTTCGGAGAAACTGTGGCAGTTATGCGCCCCAATTCCGCCGCTTCCGCTACGCTCCGAGAACCCGCTCCAGTTATTCCTGCTTTCGCAGCCGACTTTGGAGATATGCAACTAAACTGGTCACCCGACGGTAGCAAGTGGAGTCTTTCTCGTATTGCGCCTGTTGAAGACCAACCATCCTTGTTAGGTCGTTTCTGGCGTAGACTCAATAACAAGCCAGAAAATAACAACTCAATTTCTATTGTCAAATACGGAAAAGGTTCGGCTCACCGATTCCTCACCGCTTTGGAAACCGATGAAAACATTACTCACGAAACCAAGTTGGCTATTGCTAACCGTGTGGTTTCTACCCTTAATGGAGATGTTTCTATTGAAGCCTACCAAGAAGGACTCACTGTGGCCGACACCTCTATTATGTCTACCGCAGGAGATATTGCAGGAACTACTCCTGTGTCAGCCAGCAGTTTCAACAACGGACAAATGGAAATGAATTTGGCCGAAACCTATGGTGGAGTCACCAAGCAAAAGAATCATACCTTTATGGGAGATTCAATCATTCCAGCACCAGTTAGCCGTGCTCAAGTGTATCAAAACACAGCAGCAACTGGATTTAATCAGAATTCTGCGGGTCTGATTAACCGCCCACCTACCAAGATGGCCGATGCAGGAAATTACACTCGCACATCCAGGTCTTTTTAGACAAACTTAAATAGCAAAAACACGGAGATAATAAACATGATGACCGCAAATGTAGTAGACGATACCATGTCCACCCTCACAGACCGTAGCACCTATATGGGAGTTGCGGGTGTAATTGTGGCGAATGTAACAGGGATTGCCCTGACAATGATTCCTTTTTACAAGGCTGGCCGAATTATGGGTAATGGACTTCGTGTTCTAACCACTTTGGGAATCGGTAGCGCACTATTGGTTCGCTCCCAGAAAATGAGTGCTGATTTTGCTGCTGCTTCTAAGACAGGCGGTATTGTTCTAATCGCATACGGACTGGGACAAACTTTGACTCTACTAAATGTTCCTTTCTTCCGAAACTTTGCTCCACTAATGATGGCTTCTGAATCACTACCTCAATCTGGTAGTGGAAGTGTTATCGGACAACAAGGTATCACCCCAGAAGGTGCAGGTTATTCCTACTCTGACATCAAGAATGCAGAAGGCGAAGAAATGCAACCTGTGGAATCTGATGCTGGCACAACTGCTGCGGGACAATTCGCAGGTGACCAAGAACCATTCGTTGCCGCTACACTATCTATGAAGCAGCGTGGCGTGGGCAAAGAGCCAATGTATTCTCATATGGTTCGCTCACCTCTCGGACACGGAGCAGATTTTACCCTTGGTGCTGAAGAAGTTTCACCTACTGGTGGAGTGGAACAAGCCTATGGCGGAGGAAACCCAGAATCTTCTACTACTAATTCCCCAGTGGAAGATGAAGTCGGTGCTTACATCAACTCAGTAGATGTGGGCGGTGCTGTGGCAGAAGGTCTCGGTAGCCGTAATTCTTTCGTCGCATCTCGTTATCCAGGTGCTGCATCTACACAACCTCCCGTTTCATACGGTGCTGAAGCCGCAACAATGACTGTTTCAGGAAATGCCTATGCTAACCAAACAGGTAGTATCTATGATGAGTTCGGTTCCTATGTCAAACCAGGAACATCTGCTGAGTCAGATACTTACCTCAGCCATGT
>MDSX01075897.1_pt1 | contig 20064 bp, 21 predicted proteins | sample 811141 | NCBI WGS metagenome assembly MDSX01 (sample SAMN05326642, study PRJNA326480) | marine metagenome | isolation source: seawater | place: Atlantic Ocean: South East | collected 2010 | reverse complement strand
GATTAGTTGTCATTAAACCAACACTGATCTTACACATTCAACTTAATTTTAAATTTATTATGAGTTTTTTAGACATTTTTTTATCAGCTGATTTAGCAAACTTCCAACCAGACGACTATGTAGGATTTACTTTCTTCACAGGATATATGGCAATGTTTGCTGCCTCTGTTTTCTTCTTATTTGAGCGCGGTCGCGTTGCAGATGAGTGGAAGTTATCATTATTAGTTTCTGCTTTAATCACTGGTATTGCAGCAGTTCACTATTATTACATGCGTGATTTTTACATGAGCACGGGTGAAACACCTGTAGTATTAAGATATATTGATTGGACCCTAACCGTTCCGTTGATGTGTGTTGAATTCTACTTATTAACCAAAAAAGCTGGTGCTAAGATTGGTTTACTTTACAAATTAATTGTTGCTTCAGTAGCTATGCTTGTTCTCGGTTATGTTGGAGAAGCATTTTATGCTGATAGTTCTACTTCATGGGTTTACGGAGCTCTTTCAGGTGCTGCATACTTCTATATTGTATGGCTAGTATGGAAAGGCGAAGTCGCTGAATTAGCTGCTTCTGCTGGCGGAAAAGTTCAAAGAGCTGTAGGACATCTTACTAAGTTTGTCGTTATCGGTTGGGCTATTTATCCAATTGGATATATTCTAGGAACGGAAGGCGGCTTCTTTGGAATAGACGTTGCTGAGATTGTTGGCTACAATGGTGGCGTAGATATCTTCTACAATATTGCTGATGCTATTAACAAAATTGGATTTGGACTTGTTGTTTATGCTTTAGCGGTAAGCAAAGAAGACTAAATATTAAGGTTTACAAAACAAAAGGGCTCCAGAAGGAGCCCTTTTTTTTGCTATTACTTTCTCAATTCAATATCTAAACGAGCATTGATATCCTCTCCCAAAGAAACATCATTTATTAGAACATTGGAATGCCATTTTTGCAATGTATCAGCATCATAGTCAACAACAAACGTCAAAGTATCCGGAAAATCATAAAACCAAAGTGTTTGAATTGATGAATCAAACGCCCAGATACCTTCACCTTCATTTAAGTAGTTTATCGGAGACATTCCGAGCATTAGGTTTAAATAAAAATCAATTCGATAGTCAACAATTGCGGAATCATTTCGATCCTCAAAACTAAATTGACCTTCAACTCCGTCAGCATCTCCCTGGAAAGTCGCTTGAGTAGCAGAATCGAATGGGTTCGTCATTTCACCCTCAAAAGAAACCGCGTGGACCCTCCAACCATCTTTTAATCTTTCTTCAAATGGCCCAGTAGCTCGATCTGGCAACCTCGAATTCTCCCTATTACGGCCGCACCCACCGACAAAGATTATTTGAAAAATAATCAAACAAATAAAATTGTTTTTATTCATAACAATTTTTACACATTAATATCTATGAAACGTTCTACATCTTTTGTCTGACCGAAAACAACGAGCACATAATTACTTTGGATTATTTCATCATCCTCGATTACACCTTTAATATGTAGCTCTTTATCTTCATTACTAGCTATTACTGTAACTAGATTCAGACGGTACTTAGCAAATAAACCAAGGTCTTTTATCGATCTTCCAATTACAGATTTAGGAGCTGTAATTTCCACGATTTCATAATTGTCTGGCAGCGGCATGCACATCAGCATAGACGGATTCATTAATCTTTCTGCAATGTTTATTCCCACCTCCTCTTCCGGAGATAAAATTTCTGTCACTCCCATCTTTTCGAGTATTTTCCTTTGAGTCTCTCCTTGTGTTCTTGCAACCAAACGTTTTACTCCTATTTCAAGCAACTTAACTGTAGTTAACAGCATCGCCTCAAAGTTGTGACCGATGGAAACAATTACAGCATCCACATCTCCAATATTTTGAGATTCTAATGCACCTTTATCTGTAGAGTCCAGCTGCACTGCATAAGAAACATTATCTTTTATTTCATCAACCTTATCCTCATCTATATCAATCGCTATAACTTCAGCTCCTTTTTCCGAGAGTTTTTTACAAATTGCTCCTCCAAACTGGCCTAAACCTATTACTGCAAACTTTTCAATCATAATTTTATAAAATTAATGAAAGGGCATAATCTAAATCTTCTTTTAAATCACGGACATCCTCTATCCCAATGCTCAACCGAATTAAACCGTCTGTGATTCCATTGGCGTCGCGCTGATCTTTAGGTATAGAAGCATGGGTCATGGATGCGGGATGACCGGATAACGATTCAACTCCTCCAAGAGACTCAGCCAAAGTGAAAATTTTCATTGAACTTACAACTTTACTGGCGTCCGACGCTAAATCACTTTTTACACAAAAGGATATCATTCCACCATAACCTTTCATCTGATGTTTTGCGATTTGATGACCTGGATGATCCTCAAATCCCGGGTACACAACGCGACCTACTGCCGAATGAGTTTTTAAAAAAACTGCAATTTCACTTGCATTTGCACAATGTCTTTCCATACGAACATGAAGGGTCTTTATACCCCTTAAAGCCAGGAAGCTATCCATTGGTCCACAGACTGCCCCTGATGCGTTTTGAATGAAATAAAGTTTATCAGCTAAACCTTTATCCTGGACAACCAGAGCTCCCAAAACCAAATCACTGTGCCCACCCAAATATTTTGTTGCAGAGTGTAATACTATATCTGCTCCGAGATTCAATGGCTGCTGAAGAAACGGTGTTGCAAACGTGTTATCAACAACAAAAAGGGCTCCTATTCGTTGGGAAATTTTCGAAACTTTTACAATATCTATTATATTCAGCATCGGGTTTGTTGGGGTTTCAGCCCAAATCATTTTTGTTTTACTAGACACTTTTGATTCTATCTCAGAATGATCCGACATGGAAACGAAATGAAAAACAATTCCATACTTTTCATAGACTTGAACAAATTGTCTGTATGTTCCTCCATACAAATCGTTTGTAGAAATCACTTCATCCCCTGGAGATAAAAGTTTAATACACGCATCTACAGCCGCCAATCCACTACCAAACCCCATGGCGTAACTGCCATTTTCTATGGAGCAAAGAGACGCTTCAAGGGCCGTACGAGTAGGATTTCGAGTTCTACTGTATTCATATCCTTGATGGTCTCCCGGAGCCGCTTGAACATATGTAGATGTTTGATAAATAGGAGGCATCACCGCACCTGTAGATGGGTCTGGATGTTGTCCTCCATGAATTGCATTAGTTCCAAAAAATTTTGATTTCATATGTTAAAGTTACCTAAACCAAAGCAATCAAATACAGCTCCGTTGTATTTTCACACTATGACTGGCAGATTTGCTCCTACCCCCTCTGGATATATGCATATCGGAAATGCTTCAACTGCATTACTAGCATGGCTGCAGATAAAAAATCTTGGTGGTGAAATTGTTTTACGCATCGAAGACATTGATTCCCAGAGGTGCAAAAAGAAATATACGAAATCTGTTTTTGAAGATTTATTAAAAATGGGACTTAATTGGGATAATAAACCCTTATTTCAATCAGATAGAAATCAACATTACCAATCCGTTTTAGATTTTTTAATCCGAAAAGACTTAATTTTCGCCTGTTCTTGCAACGGAAAGATGATTCGAAAATCAATGCTAAATATGGACTCTCATAACTATATGGGAACGTGTATGAAAAAGAATCTTCCTTTAGATGGCCCATATAACCTTAGACTTAAAACCTGGAAAGGTTATCCTGTAGTGAGGCGATCAAATAAAGCCTGGTCATATAATTTCGTCGTGGTCATCGATGATTCATACCAAAAAATAACTCATATTGTTCGTGGTGCCGATCTTCAAGAATGCGATTCTCTTCAAGAGCATTTAAGAAGATTATTGGGCTATGATTCACCTTCTATATATCACGCCCCTATTTGGTTGGGACCTGGTGGGGGAAAACTGTCTAAAAAAGACGGGCCAATTTCCTTAAAGGACTATTTTAAAAAAGGTTGGACCCCAGAATCCTTGATGGGGGCCATAGCAGCCGGCCTAAATCTAAAAAAAGATAAATCTCCATGCTCAGCCAAAGATTTAATTAATTCTCTGGAGTCTTATGACTGGAATAAAAGTTCTGTATATTCTTCTGACTTTTTACCTTTGTAGGTATGATCCAATCAATGACCGGTTATGGAAAGGGTGAGTCAGAAACTAACTCAAAAAAATTCAAAGTAGAGATTAAGACTCTCAATAGTAAAGGGTTAGATATTTCCATAAAATACCCCAACTTTTATCGGGAGAAAGAACTTATCTGGAGAAAAAAAATACGAGACAAACTAAAAAGGGGCAAAATAGATGTTTTCATATATTATGATTCTGAAGAAAATAGAACTGAGATAAACCACAAGTGGTTAAAGAGCGTAATGAATGAATTGCAATTACTAAGCTCGGATCCAATTTCATCATCTGATTTGCTCATGATGGCTTTAAAAATTCCTGAGCCTTACAGTAATTATGAAGCTTCAAGTGAAGACTGGGAAGCTATTGAGTCGGCATTAAATAAAAGCATAGATTCTGTAGAGGCATTTAGGCTCAAAGAAGGAGAATCTTTAAGTATTGATCTCAATGAAAATATTTCTGCGATTGAAAAAAATCTCTCTAGAATCTTACCCTTAGAAAATGAACGTATAAGTTTGTTAAAAAAGAAAATCATAGGGAACCTTGGAGAAGTGAATATTGATAAAGATCGCTTTGAACAGGAAATGATTTATTATCTAGAAAAATTAGATATAAATGAAGAAAAAGTGAGGCTTCAGCTTCACCTCAACCATTTTAAAAAGTCCATGAAAAAAGGAGATGGTAAAAAGCTTGGGTTTATAGGGCAAGAAATAGGTCGAGAGATAAATACTCTTGGTAGCAAGTCTAATCATGCGGAAATGCAAAAAATTGTTGTGAACATGAAAGAAGGTTTGGAAAAAATAAAGGAGCAATTGCTAAATATTTTATGAAATTGCTGGTGATCACAGCCCCTTCAGGCGCAGGTAAAACAACTTTAGTCCAAAGTCTTATTGAGAATTTTCCTAAATTAGAATTCAGCATATCAGCAACTACGAGAACGCCAAGAAAAAATGAAAAAAATGGAATTGATTATTTTTTCCTTAAAAAAAAAGACTTCCAAAAGAAAATTAAACTAAATCATTTTTTGGAATGGGAAGAAGTCTATGAAGGTTCATTCTATGGGACATTGAAATCAAATATTAATACTATATGGAAGAATAACCAGGTTCCCATTTTTGATATCGATGTTAAAGGAGGACTGACACTAAAAGATAAATATGGTGAGAATGTCTTGTCCATATTTATCATGCCCCCGTCAATAGAAGAGCTTGAATCTCGCTTGAATAATAGAAAAACTGAGAATACGGAAAAAGTTAAACAGCGTTTATTAAAGGCAAAAAAAGAAATTCTCTTCTCTTCTAAGTTTGACTGCGTTATAATTAATGACAAAATTGAAACTGCAAAGAGGGAAATTCATCAAATAGTATCAAAATTTTTGGGATCATGACGGTGGGACTTTTTTTTGGCAGCTTTAACCCCATTCATAACGGTCATATTGAAATGGCAAAAGAAATATTGAATCAGAAAAAATTCGCTGAGATCTGGTTTGTGATCACACCTCTAAACCCAACAAAAAATTCATCTGCACTAGCGCCATATATCCAGAGAGTTAAAATGGTAGAACTCGCGATAAAAAATCACAATAATCTGTTTGCAGAGACTATAGAGGCTAAACTCCCTAAACCTAATTATACTTTTAATACAATCGATATACTTACAAAGCTTCATCCAAAAAAAAGTTTCTCATTAATCATCGGTGCAGATAATTTTCAAAATTTTAAAAACTGGAAAAATTGGGAAAAAATATTAAGCCAAGTAAATGTTCTTGTATATCCTAGAGACCAAGCCCAAACCTTACCAAACCAAATATTATTAGACAGATCAAGAATTGAAATCATACAAGCACCTTTATTTAAAAACCGAAGTACTCTAATTCGAGAATCGATATCAAATAATAAATTCGATACTATAGATGACATCCCAAAAGAAGTGAAAATGTATATTAAATCGAAAGGAATATATCACTCTAATTAAAATTTTAATGTCAGACTTCTTATCTCGTGTTGCATCTGATATTTTAGAGAATTTTTCAAAAATTCACAGAGTTGCTATTTTAGTTACATCGAAAAGAACTGAGCGAGCCCTGAGAAAAGCTTTAATGGATGAGACATCTTCTCCGATAATTTCACCAGCAATTTTTACTATTGAAAAATTTATGATGGATTTATCAGGATTGAGTATGGCCAATAGCATGGATCAATTGATTGTACTTTATGATTCGTATAGGGAAATAAAAAATAATAACTCGGAAAGTCTTGAAGATTTTCTCAAATGGGGCCCTACGGTTCTTAAAGATTTTGACGAAATCCATCGTTTTGGAGTCGACATTGACAAGATATATAGAGACCTCAAAGAGATAGAGTCAATTTCCCAATGGGGCTTAGAAGAGCCAACGAAACTGATGGTACGTCGCATAAATTTATGGAAAGATCTTCCCGAGTTATTTCAAGTGTTTCAAACAAATATGGAAAATAAAAGAATTGGAATGCCGGGGCACATTTTTAATTCGGCGAGCCCATCAAATACAGGACCAACTAAAGAAAAGCTTAATGCCTGGTCTATTCAAAATGAAATTGACCATTTTGTATTCGTTGGGTTCAATGCATTAACTCCCCCCGAGTTAGCTCTATTCAAGAAAATTGAAGAAAATTATGAAATACAGACATTTTGGGATGTAGATGAGCACTATATTAACAACCCAAAAGCCGAGGCAGGAAAGCACTTGCGAGATAACATCAAGCATCTTCCTAATTCAATGACTAATGATATTATTAATCCGCCAGCCAGTTTTCTAACATCAAAAATCGCACTGTCCGTTCTCAAGGCAAATGGAACTATTGCTATCTCGAAAGCAATAGGAGAGATTTTAGATAATCCAGAATTGAAAGCGAAAAATTACAATAAATGTGCAATTGTATTAACCGATGAAAAATTATTAATTCCGACTTTACAAGCCCTTCCTGATGAAATTTTCGAAGCAAATGTGACTATGGGAATGGCTCTATATTCTACTAATGTTTATTCAGGTTTGGATATACTTTTTCAGCTCCAGGAGGCAAGAGAAATTAATGGTTCATATTCTTCTAAATTATTAGAATCCAGCTTTACCAACTCAATTTGCTGCGCCATATATAAACCGAATTCAAGGGGTCAACCGTTAAATATGACTGCTCAAATAAAAGCACTTAGAGATTCTCAAAAAAGCCATTGGTCTATTGAGGAAACATTGGATCTATTAGAAAAGCATTCCGAATTTTGGGCTGGCTTCGACAACAGCTTTTCTTTTTTAAAAGTTTTAGAAAAAAAATTAATCTCTTATTCATCCAATCTATTTTCAGCTTGGGAAAAAGAACCGGTGGATTTATGCATCAAGGCAATTCAAAGAGTTTTAAGCTGGAATGGCAGTCTAGCACTAAAATTCAATAATTTAAGACAACTTTTTCGTCAATTTGCAAAAGAAAGTCCAATAAGCTTTATTGGAGAACCGTTTGAAGGGATTCAAATTATGGGACTTTTGGAGACGAGGAATTTAGATTTTGAAACTATAATACTTGCCCCCTGTAATGAGGGGGTATTACCGAGTCAACGAGGGAGTTCGTCTTTTTTGACCAATGACATACGAAAGGCATATAAAATCTTTTCGCCTAGAGATAATGAAGCCATAACTGCATATCATACTTATAGATTGATTCAAAGGGCAAAACAAGTTTATTTCCTGGTCAATAATAATTCAGAAGGACTCCATTCAAGTGAAACTAGTCGGTTTGTTCAACAGATGGAATTCGAATTATCCAAATATTCGGGGGTACGATGGAAAAATTGTGAGCTCGAATTAGGACTCAATCCCGCAACTTTAGCTCATGATCGAGAAATTATAAATAGCCCTAGTGTTATTCAAAGAACTTTAAAAAAACTAATCGAAAAAGGGCTAAGCCCTTCATCAGGATCGACTTACATAAGAAATCCATACAAGTTTTACTTGACTTTTATCTTAGGAATTCAAGAAGAAAAAACTATTGAAGACCGTCTCCCAGCAAATATTCGAGGAAATATTTTACACGACTTGCATCAAGACCTCTATTCAAATTATAATTCAAAACTTCTTTGGGATATAAGTTTAGTGAAAACTTCAATAAAGAAAAGTTTATTGAAATATTTTCCTATTTCCAGCCTTTCTGGACAATTATTTCTGGAAAAAAAAGTTATTCAAAAAATTGCTGATGATTGGTCCCAAAATGAGGAAAAAAGGATAAATAGAAAAAAGGAAAAAGGGGAAAAGTGGAAAGTTTCTTTTGTTGAAGAATTTTTGGAAAGCACATTGGAGCTCAGTAACGGAGAAAAAATTAAAGTTCGAGGTAAAGCAGACCGAATAGAAGAATGGAAAAAATATTGGGTTATTATTGATCTAAAAACTGGATCCTTTAAAAAAGAAGATATTCGTTTTACTCACCTGAGTGATCTTTTAGATAGCTCGAAGAAAAAAGAGAAAGCTTTTCAATTACTTACATACACATGGCTATTGTGTCGGCAAGAAAAATTTAAAAATAACAAAAAATTTAAAGCTGGAATATCCAGCATGAGGCATCCGACAAAAGGCATTTCTTATTTAAACTACGATGGTCGAGAGGACTTAGAACTTAACGACTTAATGGATTTCGAGAAATTTGTATTAATTCCATTAATTGAAAACATCTTAGACCCTGAAATACCATTTAAGGACACTTTAGAGCTTTAAAAAATTACCGGCTTTTTAAAATTTTCGCAACGTATTTTCCAATAATATCAAATTCTAAATTCACATTATCACCGACATTCATTTTACAAAAATTAGTATTATTCCAAGTGTAAGGAATAATGGCTACAGAAAATGAATCTGGTCCAGATTCAACGACAGTTAGACTAACTCCATTAATAGTGACTGAGCCTTTCTCAACAGTTTGGTGATTCTCATTCTTATCATAACTAACAATAATCCTCCAACTTCCATTTTCATCAAAAATATTATTAATGCGCCCGAGGCAATCTACATGTCCTTGGACAATATGGCCATCTAATCGAAATCCAATTTTAGTGCACCTCTCAAGATTAATAAAATCACCTAAATTTCGAAATTGAAGATTTGTTCGTTTCAATGTTTCCGAAATAGCCGTAACTCTATATCCAACTGTTTCTCCAATATTATTTTCCTTTAACGCTACGACAGTTAAACAGCAACCATCGTGTGAGATACTTTGGTCAATTTTAACCTCAGAAGCCAATGGGGTTTCAATATCAAAATGAATATTTGAATTATCTTTTTCAACGCCAACGATAGAGGCAATATTTTCTATTATTCCTGTAAACATAAACCAAATGTACGATGACTAACTTAGCCTAATGAAGTTGATAACAAATACTGCTCGATCCGTTAAAGAATGTATTGCAATCTTTAGAATCAATGAGGCATCAATGAAAGAATTAGGTTTAGAGAAAGATGATTGTAAAACAATTATCCATAGGTCTTCAAAAATCAAAAGTGCTTGGACACACTTTGCAAAGCATGACTTTGACCTGTTTGGTGCAGTAGATTCAATTGAAAAGAATCAGAATTCAGGAAAACATGAACTCAGAAGTCTTGGAATGAAACTTTCTCAAGAGTTATCAAAAAATAAAATTAACAAACTAAGTCTCGATGCTGGAGAAAATTCTTTTTGGATCGCCGAAGGTTTAATATTAGCCTCATATAGATTTAACAAACTTCTGAAAAAGAATGCCCGATCTGCATGGGCTTTGAAGACATTTGAGGTAATTGGATTGAGCTCTAAAGAATTTCAAAAACTTTCGTCGTTAAAAAATGCGGTATACGAAACTCGAGATTTAGTTAATTTTCCTTTACTGAGTTTAAACGCTTCACAGTTAAGTAATAGAATTCAAACGCTCGGAGAAAAATTTGGGTTCTCAACAAAAATCTTTGATCAACCAAAAATTGAATCATTAAAAATGGGAGGGCTTCTTGGCGTAAATAAGGGTTCTGTTGATCCAGCCACTTTTAGTATCCTAGAGCATAAACCAAGAAATGCAAAAAACAAAAAACCATATGTAATAGTGGGGAAAGGGGTTGTTTATGATACGGGGGGGTTAAGTCTTAAACCTAGCAATTTTATGGATACAATGAAATGTGATATGGCAGGCGCAGCATCTGTTGTGGGTACTTTTTGCGCTCTTGCCAATGATCATGTTCCTGCTTGGGTAATTGGCTTGATACCGGCAACGGATAATAGACCTGGAGGAAATGCAATAACACCCGGCGATGTTATTGAAATTTCGGATGGGACGAGTGTTGAAGTTTTAAACACAGATGCAGAAGGAAGGTTAATTCTTGCAGATGCCCTGCACTATGCAAAAAAGTATGATCCTCAATTAGTCATAGACCTAGCAACCCTAACGGGGGCTGCCTCAAGAGCTATTGGTCCTAACGCTATAGTTGCAATGGGAAATGCTAGCGATAAAATATGGAGTGATATAATTCATAGTGGTAACCGTACTCATGAAAGACTCGTTCAATTTCCATTTTGGGATGAATATAATGAACTCCTAAAAAGTGATGTTGCAGATATCAAAAATATTGGAGGAGCTGAGGCTGGAATGATAACAGCAGGTAAGTTTTTGGAACATTTTACCGATTACCCCTACATTCACCTTGATATTGCGGGGCCTGCTTTTTTAACAAGTCCACATAGTTATTATGGTAAGGGTGGAACAGGCATTGGGGTTCGACTTTTACATGACTTTTTTAGCAATATTAACTCATGAATAAATTCAAAATTGGCATTACATCCGGCGATATAAATGGGATCGGACTAGAAGTGATTCTCAAAACTTTATCTTCTACTAAAATTCGTGAAAAAGCAAATTTTTACCTTTTTTGTTCAGCAGAAATTATCAATCAATATCAGAACTATTTAACATGTGCAAAGGTCCCTTTTGTTGAAGTTGAACCTGGCGGTGATATCCCACTTAATAATGTTGGGCTTTGTGATCCTTGGTGTCGATTTATCCATCTAACCTTAGGAGAAAAAAATCATGTTGGAGGGTTAGCGGCAATAGAATCTTTGAATAAGGCATGTTTATCAATAGAATTAAGGAAATTAGATGCTTTGGTAACAGGCCCAGTTTGCAAATCAAATATTCCAACAAATAAAAATAAAATCTTTACAGGGCATACAGGATATTTAAGTCAACGATTCAAATCAAAAAGCCTGATGATAATGGCTTCAGATAGCCTGAGAATTGCCCTTGCTACTGAACATGTTCCATTATCTGATGTCGCTAAAAAGCTGGATAAGACTTTACTTGAAGAAAAATTAAATTTATTTAATGAGGCGCTAAAAATTGATTTCGGCATAGATAGTCCCAGAATTGCTATTTTGGGCTTGAATCCCCATGCAGGAGATAGTGGAGCTATTGGAAAAGAAGAAATCCATACGATAGTGCCTTTCGTTCAATCCATGGCGAATAGCTCTATCGATTTGAAAGGTCCTTTCTCTCCAGATAGTTTTTTTACGCACAAAATGTATACTGACTTTGATGGCATATTAGCTTTATATCACGATCAGGGGCTTATACCTTTTAAGCTATTATTTTTTGAAAATGGAGTAAATAACACATTTGGATTACCATTTGTTAGAAGCTCCCCCGATCACGGGGTAGCTTTCAATATCGCCGGGAAAAATATAGCAAGTGAACTTAGTTTTAGAGAATCATTGATTCACGCTATCCAGAGATCTAAAAATCGGTCCCAAATGAACGTAGATTAAAACTATTGGGCGATTAGTAAAATGAGCGTACATTTGCCCGCTATAATTTATGTAAATCCATGAAAAGTCGCGAAAACATTCTTGAATTTTCAGGTTTACCGCTTGGAGAACATGAATTTGAATACAAATTAAGTGAAACGTTCTTTTCTTCTTTTGATCTCCTTAAAAATGAAAGGATTCAGCCTTTAACTGTAAAGGTCAAGCTGAACAAGTCAAATCATATGATGGAAATAAAACTTTCCTTCAAAGGCGTTATGAACACATCCTGTGATGTCTCCAATGATCCCTTTATTCTTGAAATCTCTAATAATTTTTCACTAATTGTTAAATTTGGAGAAAGTTTTAATGATGAAAACCCTGAAATCCTTATCTTACCCAGAGGCGAATTTGAAATAAATATGAAACAATTATTTTATGAATTAATTGCTTTATCCATTCCTATTCAAAAAATAAAAAAAAATTCCGAGCTCAAAGAAGAAAAAGCATAGTTAAGTATAATTAAATCGAACTAAAATAATTTTAAAATGGCACATCCAAAACGTAGACAGTCAAGCACAAGAAGAGATAAGCGAAGGACCCACGATAAGGCGATTTTGCCCCAATTAACTGTATGTCCAACTACTGGCGAAACTCATTTAATGCACCGGGCTTATTGGCATGATGGAAAAATGTATTACAAAGGAAAAGTTGTTGTTGATAAGTCTGAGACTACATAATTTTAAATAAAATACTTTTTCATTTCGAATTTTGTTTTTTTATCAGCACATTTGTTAGACTAAAGTTTTGAATTATGGATTTCAAAGAAGTACAAAGTTTCATAAAATTTGTAACCAAATCAGGGGCTTCTGAAGTCTCATTGGAGACAGAAGAATATAAAATAACTGTTAAAAGTGGTAGTGATCAGTCTACCGTCTACGCTGCGCCTCAAGTTCCTCAGGCAATTCCTGCCGCTCCCTCGCTTCCTTCTTCTGACAACCTTACAAAAGAATCGGAATCTGAAGACGAGTTTGCTCATTGCACCACTGTAACATCACCTATGATTGGAACTTTTTACAGAAAGCCGAGTCCTGACAAACCGTCTTTTGCAGAAATTGGTGGGCATATCAATGTTGGTGATACAATTTGCATAATTGAGGCAATGAAACTCTTTAATGAGATTGAAAGTGAAGTCTCTGGCAAAATTGTTAAAGTCTTAGCGGATGATATGACCCCAGTAGAATTTGGCCAACCATTATTCTTAGTTGACCCTTCTTGAATAAATCGTTGTGAAAAAAATACTCATTGCCAACCGCGGAGAAATTGCAATGCGGATTATTCGGACATGCCGAGAAATGGGAATTAAAACTGTAGCTGTTTATTCAGAAGCAGATAAAGAAAGTCTTCATGTTCGTTTTGCAGATGAGGCAGTCTGTATTGGACCTCCTGCGTCTACGGAGTCTTATCTCAAAATTTCCAGCATAATTTCTGCGGCAGAAATAACGAATTCGGACGCCATTCATCCTGGATTCGGTTTTTTATCAGAAAATGCAAAATTTTCAAAAATCTGTTCAGATCATGGGATAAAATTTATTGGTGCTTCACCCCAACATATTGAAAAAATGGGAGATAAAGCCACAGCTAAAACTACCATGAAATTAGCTGGAGTCCCATGTGTTCCTGGATCTGAAGGGCTTCTAGAGTCGATTGAAGACGCCTCAGTGATAGCTGAAAAAATTGGATATCCCGTAATGATGAAAGCTACAGCTGGTGGAGGTGGTAAAGGAATGCGAGCAATATGGGAACCCTCCGAGTTAGAAAAAGCATGGGAATCTGCAAGGCAAGAAGCAGCAGCATCCTTTGGAAACGACGGAATGTATATGGAAAAGCTTATTGAAGAGCCTCGACATATTGAAATACAAATAATAGGAGACCAATATGGCAAAGCAAGCCATTTAGGCGAACGTGACTGCTCCATTCAAAGAAGACATCAAAAATTAACAGAAGAAACACCATCTCCTTTCATGACAGATGAACTGAGAAAAGCGATGGGTGATGCTGCTATAAAAGCAGCTGAATTTATACAATATGAAGGAGCTGGGACTGTAGAATTTTTGGTTGATAAAAACAGGGATTTTTATTTTATGGAGATGAATACTCGTATTCAAGTGGAGCATCCCATAACTGAGGAAGTTACCGACTATGACTTAATCAGAGAGCAAATAAAAGTTGCTTCAGGAACAAAAATATCTGGTAGGAATCATGAGCCCAAGCAATTTGCCATAGAATGTAGAATTAATGCAGAAGACCCTCATAATAACTTTAGACCCAGCCCAGGCCGAATATCCGCATTTCACGCACCCGGGGGGCATGGGGTTAGAATTGATACACATGTTTATGCTGGTTACACTATTCCATCTCATTATGACAGTATGATTGCAAAACTTATTGTTACAGGGCGAACAAGACAACAAGCCATTGAGAGAATGAAACGAGCCCTAGATGAGTTTATAATTGAAGGTGTGAGAACAACTATTCCCTTTCATAGACAACTAATGGATCACCCAGACTATATCTCCGGTAACTACACTACAAAGTTTATGGAAGATTTTGTTCTTTCATAAGCTTTAAGTCTCATATAAAAAGAACTACTTTTAGAGAATAATGGGGTAAGGTTTTATGATTTTATCAGGGCTTAAAATTATTTTTGGTTGCATTTACCATGTGTGGTATTATTTTCTGATGTTTATAAGCATATGTGGACTATCCCCTTGGCTTTACAGCTATTCTCATAAATCCAGCAGTTTTCAAAAATTTTATGGCTTTGCTCGACTATGGAGTGCTTGGATCCTGAATGGAATGTTTTTGATTCGAAGAGTAAAATATGACACTAAAATACCATGGGACAGGCCTTATATCATTGTTGCTAATCATACAAGTGAACTTGATGTTATGTTCTGCTACCGGCTAATAAAATCGCCAACTGTTTTTATTGGCAAAAAAGAGTTGTCAAAGGTTCCTCTTTTTGGATTTTTCTTCAAACGGTCTAGTATTCTTGTGGATAGAAAATCTTTAACAAGCAAAAAAAATGTCCTGGAATTATCCAAACAATATTTAAAAAGAAATATTGGGGTTTGTATTTACCCAGAGGGAGGTATACCAAAAGATGAAAATGTCGTTTTAAGTAAATTCAAACAAGGAGCCTTTAGTTTAGCGATTGAAAACGGTGTAGATATATTGCCTGTGACTTTTGCAAATAATCGTAAATATCTCCCTGATTTTTTAAAAGGTGGACGTCCGGGGATAATCCACGCAACTGTTCATGAGCCAATAAATGTAGGAGGAATGACAAAAAAAGATATCCATTTATTGAGTGACAAAGTTCATTCCTTACTTTTGAGAGAATTAAAAACATATCGAAAAAAAATATGAAGATTACAGATCATGAAATTCAAAACTTAGCTCATTTATCTAGACTTGAACTAAATGAGTCTGAATCTGCGGATATGAAAAAAGATTTGAGCAAGATTTTGGACTTCATCGCAGCCATTGATGAAATTGACATAAAAAATGTTGAGCCATTAGTCTATATGACAGATTCTGAAAATATTCTAAGAGAGGATATTATCTCTTCTAAATTAAGCCTGAAAAAAGCCATGAAAAATAATCCTGATCAGAGTTCTAATTATTTTACAGTTCCCAAAGTGATTGATAAATAACGTGGCCTTTTTAAGCTGCAAATTCGTATCTTTTGAATTCATAATTTATCCTTAAAACTCATGTTACAAAGCCTAATCATTCTTTCTTTTCTATCAATTTTTGTTATTTTCTTATTAGCCAAAGGCATCAGGATTGTGAAACAATCTGAAGCCATGATTATCGAAAGACTAGGAAAGTATCATAAAACTTTAGAATCAGGGATAAATATTATCATTCCTATTATCGACCAGCCTCGGCAAATTTCATGGCGATATAGTGAAACTGGCTTCAATGGCGACGTTATTTCCGTCTTTAAAATGAGGGATAGAATCGACCTCCGAGAAAACGTTTATGATTTCCCAAAACAAAATGTCATTACACGAGACAATGTAGTTACAGAAATCAATGCTCTTATATATTTTCAGATAATGGATCCAATAAAATCTGTTTATGAAATTGGGAATCTGCCAAGTGCAATTGAAAAGCTCACTCAAACAACTTTAAGAAATGTAGTGGGTGAGCTAGATTTAGATCAATCTCTATCTAGTAGGGACACTATAAATACAAAACTTCGTACTATTCTTGATGATGCCACTAACAAATGGGGTGTAAAAGTGAATCGAGTTGAGCTTCAAGACATAAATCCACCGCAAGAAATTCGTGAGGCGATGGAAAAACAAATGCGAGCCGAAAGGGACCGAAGAGCGACAGTTCTGGAAGCAGAAGGAGAAAAGACAAGCCAAATACTTACAGCAGAGGGGCAGCGTGAATCAGATATTCAACGTGCTGAAGGCGAAAAAAGAGCAGCTGTACTAGAAGCAGAGGGTCAAGCAGAAGCCCGAATACGAATAGCAGAAGCAGAAGCTGCAGCTATAAAACTTGTTTCTGAGGAAATTAAAGGGTTTTCAGGAGATCCAGTTCAATATCTAATAGCGCAACGTTATCTTGAAACTTTACAGGAAATGACTTCTGGAAAAGATAACAAAACGGTATACCTTCCATACGAAGCCTCCGGAGTTCTGAGCTCCTTGGGCGGAATAAAAGGGATTCTAGAAGGAAAATCATAGATTCATTTAAATAAAAGAAATTTATTTTAAATTTTTTAGATCTTGTCTAAAAATCATCTGATTACTTGAAAAATCGTAAAGCTGCTGTTGGCTTCATTTTCGTAACTCTTTTACTGGACGTAATCGGATTAGGTATAATTATACCTGTAATACCATCTTTGATTCAAGAACTCACGGGGGAAGGGTTATCTGAAGCCTCTCGATTTGGAGGCTGGTTAATTGCGTCTTATGCCATTATTCAGTTTTTATGCGCTCCTATTGTAGGGTCATTGAGTGATAAATATGGCAGAAGACCGATTTTATTGTTGTCATTACTCGGGTTCGGAATAGATTACCTAGTTCTAGCATTCGCGCCATCAATTGGTTGGCTTTTTATAGCACGAATTATTGCAGGCTTTTTTGGGGCTTCCTTCACAACTGGTGCTGCTTACATTGCAGATGTAAGTACACCTGAAAAAAAATCACAGAATTTTGGGCTACTAGGAGCTGCTTTTGGATTGGGATTTATTATTGGGCCGGTAATGGGGGGGGTATTAGGCGAAATTGGCCCTCGTGTGCCTTTTTTCACTGCTGCATTTATTTCTTTTCTCAATCTTATCTATGGTTATTTTATCCTTCCAGAATCATTAGAGAAAAAAAATAGACGACAATTTAATTGGTCTCAAGCAAATCCTTTAGGTGCAATAAATACTCTTAAAAAATATCCAAGTGTGTCCGGCCTCATTGGAGCCTTGACATTTATATACCTAGCTTCTCATGCAGTTCAAGGAACATGGGCATACTTTTCGATGGAGAAATTCAATTGGTCTGAAAGTATTGTAGGCTATTCTCTTGGTGTTGTAGGAATTATGAGTGCACTGGTTCAGGGTGTCCTTATCAGGTTAATAATACCAAAAATTGGGGAGTACAATACGATGATAGTTGGAATAATATTGAATATTCTAGGATGTATTCTTTTTTCAATTGCAACTGAAGGCTGGATGTTATTTTGTTTTATAATACCTTATTCTTTAGGAGGCCTTGCCGGACCTGCCATCCAAGGCATTCTCTCTAGTCAAGTCCCAAAAAACGAACAAGGCCAGCTTCAGGGCGCATTGACAAGTATGATGTCTGCGACAGGTATTATCGGCCCCTTGATGATGACATCCATTTTCTCTTATTTCACTTCAAATAATTCTTTCCTTTATTTTCCTGGAGCGCCATTTATAGCTGGAGCCGTACTTGTTTCGATTTGTTTGTTGATTATCTTAAAAAAAGGTCGGGTAAAAATAATTGGCAAACCAATAAATGATTAAATTTATATTATGATAGAAGGATTTTCACATGTTACAATTTGGTTTGCAGTTGGAGTCATCTTATTGGTTCTTGAAATGTTTACGCCAGGCTTTTTTTTAGCGAGTATAGCGCTAGGTGCATTTTTAGCCTCACTTACTGCAAGACTCGGAGGTGAACCAATTTATCAGCTTCTGGCGTTTGTTATCGGAGGAGGCATTTCATTAATATCCATTCGTCCGTTGTTTAGAAAATATCTCCAGGCGACTGGAACAAAAACTAATGCAGATAGAATGATTGGAAAATTAAGTGACGTAGAATTAGAAGTAAAAGCAGGTGATCGCTTCTATTCAAAAATAGATGGGGTCCCATGGGACTGCGTCTGTTCGAGTCAACTTTCAAAAGGAGATAAAGTCAAGGTGATTTCAATTGACAGCACTCTTTTAAACACAGAAAAAGTTGAGACTAAATAAGCTCCATTAAATTTTTTTAAAGAGTTATTAGTGTGAATTGAGAAAAAAGACTTTTCTTTGCACACATTAATTTCTCAGATCACGATTATAAAATGAAAAACGGAACAGTAAAATTCTTCGATGCAACCAAAGGTTTTGGTTTTATTAAGGATAATGATGGCGAAGGAGATTTCTTCGTTCATATCACAGGAACACTTGAACCCATTGCTGATGGCGATGAAGTCGAGTTTGAGTTGAAGGAAGGTAAAAGGGGCATGCAAGCAGCTAATGTTCGCAAACTCTAAAAAAATTTCTATCAAAAAATTAAAGGCGCCTAATTATTAGGCGCTTTTTTTTATCCTCGAATTGCTTTTTCCTCTGATATCCAAAATGTAGATATCGCAGCAATCAGTAAACATATACCTGCTAAAACCATAGCATAAATAGCTTCAGGGCCGATATATTTATATAACGGACTTAAAAATTTTGCGGCTAAAATTTGAGGAAAAACAATAAACATATTGAAAATCCCCATATAAACCCCCATTTTTTTTGATTCAATAAATGAACTCAACATAGCATATGGCATACTAAGTATCGATCCCCAAGAAATTCCAATCATAATAAAGCTTAGAGCCAAAAACTTAGAATCGTGTATCCAATACATGCTTAAAAATCCAATACCTCCGATTGCTAGAGATCCAAAATGTAGCAGTTTTCTATTAATTGATCTTTTAGCAGTGTAGAAAGTTAATATTAAAGCAAAAAACATGGAACTTAGACCATAATAACCCATATAAGCCCCTACTTGATCAGCTGCATTATTATATGATTTATCTGCATCTTGGTAGATTATTTTCTGTGATTCGGAAGCAGTTTCTAAAACTATTTGATCAGGTTTTGGCGCATCGTACACATGCTCAGTAAGGGCAGGGGTAGCTAAAGCCCACATACTGAAAAAAGCAAACCAAGAAAAAAATTGAATTAAACCTAATTTTTTCATAGCTAAAGGCATATTCCAGATATTACCAATTAATTCGGATACTATTTGAGTAATTTTTAATTTCTTTCTTGTCTCTTTTTTGAATTCGTCTAAGTTTTCAGGGGGGTCTTCCGCAGTAGTGAGAACTGTATAAAGAATGGATATCAAAAAAACAAAAGCTCCTACTGAAAAAGCCATTTTTACCGATAGTGGAACCTCTCCTGGTGGTGAAATATTTGTAAATCCCATTTTATTAATTACAAGTGGCAAACTTGATGCTATCCATGTACCAAAACCAATAATTAAGGTTTGAGTTACGAATCCATAACTTCTCTGAGAAGTTGGAAGTTTATCTGCAACCAAAGCCCGGAAAGGCTCCATCGATATATTAATAGACGCGTCTAAAATCCAAAGTCCACCGGCAGCAAACCATAAAGCTGGACTGTGAGGTATAAAAAAGAGCGTGATACTCGCAAGAATTGCTCCTATTAGAAAATATGGCCGACGGCGCCCAAACCTTGAGCTCCAGGTATTATCACTTAAATAACCGATGATTGGCTGAACGACTAATCCTGTTAAGGGTGCGGCAATCCATAGCATCGGTATCTCTTCCTCAGTAGCTCCCAAGTTTTGAAATATCCTACTCATGAATCCACCCTGCAAAGCAAATCCAAATTGAATCCCTAAAAATCCG
>MDSX01103569.1_pt1 | contig 20066 bp, 18 predicted proteins | sample 811141 | NCBI WGS metagenome assembly MDSX01 (sample SAMN05326642, study PRJNA326480) | marine metagenome | isolation source: seawater | place: Atlantic Ocean: South East | collected 2010 | reverse complement strand
TAATGCTATGGCTAAAGAAAAGCCTAACATTCCAATAATGGGCCCCATATAACTTCCGCCTGATGCCGCTTCAACTAATAATGTACCAACAATAGGTCCGGTACAGGAAAATGAAACTAAAGCTAATACCAAGGCCATAAAGAAAATACCTACTAAACCACCTCTATCAGATGCTCTATCGGCTTTATTGATCCAGGAACTTGGAAGCGTTAACTCGAATGCTCCTAAAAAGGAGGCTGCAAATACAACTAGAAGAACAAAAAATGCAATATTGAAATATGCATTTGTAGCCATACTATTGAGTACCTCAGGCCCAAACAGTGCCGATACACCTACGCCTAAGGCTACGTATATTACTATAATAGAAATACCATAAATAATAGCATTGGTTACCCCTTTGGCTTTATTTTCACTTTGCTTCGTAAAATAGCTAACTGTCATGGGTATCATAGGAAAGACACAAGGCGTAAGTAAGGCAGCAAATCCACTTAAAAAGGCTATGAAGAATATACTCCACATTCCTTTTTTATTGGACTTTTTTTCTGCTGGCTCTTGCGAATCAGATGCAACTAAATTAAGTGAAGATGTACTTTCTGCGTCATCAACACCCTTCGCTTCGACTTGTTCAGATGGTGCACCTAAAGTGAAAGAGAAGTCAACATATTCTGGTGGTAAACATTGAGTGGCATCACAAACCATAAACATTAACTCCCCATCGACTTTTGAATCAGTACTAACTGCTTTTACTTTTTGACTGAATACAGCTTCATTAGTAAAATAAGATAAAACCATATCAAAATTAGGGTCATATTCTTGTTTAGGCTCCCCTTCTTGTGTCGTGCCAATAAGCTCATAGCTATTGGATTCAAAAAAAGTAAACGTAGTCGGCAAAGGACCATCATCTTCAACAAATTGAGAATACAAATACCACCCGTCTTCAATACTTGCTTTGAAAACAAGTTCGTACTCACCACCTCCAATATCTTCTTGAGAAAATTCCCATTCTACAGGATTAAAAATTTGAGAGAAAAGCAGTGTTGGAAACACCAGAATAATTGCTAAAAGAAATTTTTTCATGATTATTTATTTAGTTGTTCTTTAAGTATTCGTAATAATTCAGAGGGCTTTTGGCTTCCAATTAAATATTTTAAACCGTCTTTATCAGTCAATTGAATACATTCATTACCACGTGTGTAGAAATGAACAGCACCCTTAAGATGCAAATTGTATACCGCTCTATTAAAGAAGAAGCGGCTATATTTTACTTTAGTGACATCTTTAATAGAGCTCAAGTCAATTTTTACTTTTCTAGCGGTCCATAAACCGTCTAAAATTAAGCTCCCATTTGCAACACATGTTCTGAAATGAAGAATGAAAACAAGAATTGCTGAAACAAAGATTATGGCTACTCCTAAGAAAAAAAGTAGACTACCAGAACCTTCTGATTCAACAGAGTTTTCTGACCAGTAATAGGACAAAAAACAAAATAAAGCTAAAACCATTCTCCTTAAAAAGGACAACCTATTGTAGCCTAGATACTGACTTTCTTCGTATAAAATTTCACTTTCCATGTTCAATTTTCAAAGGTTCGACAAGATATACTTTTTCTGTTTCTGGCACAAGTTTGAATTCATCATTGATTCGATGACCTACTATGCAAACTATGGTATCTAACGAACAAATTACCAAAGTATTTTCTTTTTGATATGTAGAAAACTTTTCATCAATCATAAAGTCACTGACTTTCTTCTTTCCTTTCATTCCTAAAGGGGTAAAACTATCTCCTATTTGCCAAGGTCTAATCAATAACGGAAAATGGAGTTTACCGTAATCCAAAACGGCACAACGACTGTTTTTAACCATTTTAAAATCAATAGCCTTATGTATACTAAAAGCTATTTTAATAGGGCTTTCAATTGAGGAATCGCCACTTTTAACTAAAACACTTTGCAGAGCCTTTGATGGGCTTTTGGAAAGGAATAGTCCCTTCCTCTCTCTAACTATTCTGTAATCAGCATTTGAAACCTGTTTGCCAACTTCACTATTTAAAAGCCTAAAAACATCTTTCCAAGCAAACGGCCCATAATACTTCAAGTATTCATAAAGTATCTCTTGTTTATCGTCCTGATCTAATAAATAATCAAAAGTTAGTAAAATACCACCATCTACAACTTTACAATGTCTAGTCCTAAATGTTTCATATTTTTCAAGAAGGCTTTGGTACTTCACCTCGTTATCTTTAATTTCATCTAGGTATTGATTTCTTTTATCTGTTTCAGACAACAAATTATAACGAATGCTATTTCTTTGGTAATGAGTTGACAAATTGGATTTGTCTTCTCTAAAATTAATTGAGTTGCGTGTCAAGTATTGTTGTATATCCTTCACTCCAAAGCAAAGCATTGGTCTAATAATATTAGTATTTCTGACTGGTATACCTTGAAGAGCACCTACACTAGCTTTTCTACTTTTTTTGATAATTAAGGTTTCTATTGCATCGTCTTGATGATGAGCTGTTAGAATTTTATCATAACCCTCATCTAGACATAATGTTCTAAACCACGAATAGCGAAGATCACGAGCAGCCATTTGAATAGATAATTTATTTTCCTTTGCGTAAGATTCTGTTTCAAATGTTTTGGAATAAACAGGAACTTTTAATTGTTGACCTAATTCCTTTACAAATTGTTCGTCAAGATAACTATCCTGAGCCCTCAATTTAAAATTACAATGCGCTATTGAAAAGTCATAATTCAATTGTGCAAATAGATGAGCCATTAAGACACTATCCTTACCTCCACTTACTGCAAGCAGCAACTTTTCGGCATCATTTATTAACTCATTTTTAGCGATGAATGCTTTTAACTTATCAAGCATCTAGCACCTCCATCATAGCTTTAACTTTCAGCTCACACTCCTCATATTCATCTTTTGGATTTGCATTAGCCGTAATTGCACTACCGACAGGCATAGACGCATATTTCTTTTTTGAATTATAAAGAATACTTCTTATCACTACATTAAAATCGAAATCCCCTGATGGATTAACATAACCAACAGCTCCTGAATACAAGCCCCTTTTGAAGACTTCAACTTTTTCAATTAATTGCATAGCGCTAATTTTTGGTGCACCCGTCATACTGCCCATTGGAAAAGCATGTCGAATAGCGTCAACCCAATGTATACTTTCATCCAACTCAGAAACTATGGTTGAAATCATTTGATGAACTTGAGGAAAGGAATAAATACCAAAAAGCTCTTCTACTTTTACCGAAGAAGCCAATGCCGTTTTTGATAAATCGTTTCTCACTAAATCAACAATCATAACATTTTCTGATTGCTCTTTTGGACAATTTAATAACTCATCTTTCAATCGATTATCCTCTTCTAATACAACACTTCTCTTTCTAGTCCCTTTAATAGGTTGAGAAATTAATTTTGAGCCCTCTTTTTTAAGAAATCGTTCTGGACTTGCACACATGAGGTAATTCTCTTTACAACGATAAAAAGCTGCAAATGGAGGTTTAGAAATATCATACAAATTATGATATACCGAAATTGGATTTAGCACTACATTTTCTGCATAATATTCTTGGCAGTAATTGACTTCGTATATATCACCTCTGTAAATATGTTCTTTTAGCTTTTCGAAACCTTCAAAATACTGCTCTTTTGAAATCTTGGATTTTATAGATACGGACTTTTTATTTTCAACAGGCATATCAAAATGAGTTATGTCTTTAAATAAAAGTTGCATCTCTTTACGGTCAACACCCTCAGGAAAAGAAATAATAACTTCATTTTGAATAATTTCAAAAACCCACTTAGGCTGAAAAAAATGCATGATGGGAAATGATAAATTATCATCATTCTCAGATTTTAGATCTTCAATTTCATTTTTCAAATCGTATGATAAGAAACCAAAAATCCAATCTTTTTTATCCTTATGAAAATCAGACAAAGCCGAAAAACTATTCTCTTCAGAATACAGTTGTGAAATTGAATCTGCACCGACAAGCATATCATATTTCAAGTGCTTGCCATAGTTAGGACTAGCTTCTCCTTCAAAAACAGCCGATTGCTCAAACTGAGCAGACCAACAAGAAAGTTGTCTTTTAAAAGAATCAATATTGGAAATATGATAAGTAGCCATTTGACGCATAGGTGCAAAACTAAGCAATATTCAATCCCTAAAAATACCAAAATGAGACGCTTTATTATATTTTTTTTAAATTGTCAACAATTAAACCCAAGAAATTATGAAAATAAGTGAAATCATCATTACTGCAATTCTTGTAATTGGCGCTTTTGTAATTGGCTTTTTAAACAATACCAATACTAGCCCTGATTTAAGTAATTCTCCAACAAACACTACTATCAATATTGAGTCTTCAGCTACAAACGAAGAACAAAATCTAATGGTTATTAAGTTTGATTTGGAAGAAAGTGAGGAAATGGAAATGAGTGTAGATTCCCTTGTTGTAGACTCTATTTCTCAAGACACTTTGTTAAATATCGAATAGTAGGGAACTACTTATGAGTTTCTTTTAGCTACTGCGAAACACAAGAACATAACTGCAATAAAAGCAGATAGTCGGCCAATATAATCTCCAAAACTGATATAAAATGTTTGGACTGTATTAGTCTTTATTATGTCTTTAATCACGACTTCTTCATCCCAATTAGTCTTTCGATTTATATTACCACGGCTATCAATAAATGCAGAAATTCCTGTATTGGCAGAACGTGCAATTGCTCTTCTGCACTCTATAGCTCTTAAACTAGCATAATTTAAATGTTGTTTGTACCCTGGCGTATCTTTCCACCATCCGTCATTAGTTATAATAGCAAATATATCAGCTCCATTTCTAGCATAATTTGTTGTGTACTCACCAAAAACTGATTCGTAACATATGATTGGTGCAATTTGAGCTGAATTGGAAGGAAATACTTCTCTGAAATCCTGAGTTCCCAAACTACCTGTAATACCTCCTAAATCAATTGTCAGAAACTCTAACTTTTCTAGTATTGAAGGAAAGGGCGTGAACTCAACCCCTTGAACAAGCTTTGATTTATGATAAATTGAAATAGCAGACTTATTAACTTGAATTGCAGAATTATAAACATCATAATAGGCATCTAAACCCGTAAATTTTCTAGCAGCGTGAGGCACTTCATCAAACTCTGCATAGGCTTTGTATGTTACAGCACCTAAAATAATATTTAAGTCTGGGTATTTATCAATTAAACCCTTTAAGCGACTTATTTCTGCTGCATTATCAATCTTGTTTTGCCACAAACCATCGATAATAGCTGTTTCTGGGCCAATCAAATAATTAGTATTTGAATCTAATTTAGTTTCAGCCAATTCAATAAATATATCCAGTTGCTCCATTGAAGTCAATCCATCAAATTTCTCTTGATATGGATCGATATTAGGTTGAACTACAACGACTTCAACATCTTTGCCAACATCTTCAAACTGCACACAAAAAGAAATCAAAATGGGTATAATTATTACTAATGATGGTAATGTATACTTCTTTTTGTTTTTAAAGGAATGAAACAAAAGAATATTGGCTAAAACTATCCATAAGCTACCACCTAAAACCCCCGTAAACTCATACCACTGTATATATTTTGGATAGTGAGCAAAAACATTGCCTAGTGTAAGCCATGGCCAAGACAAATCCCAATTTAGATGTAAATACTCAAAACTTAACCAAAAGCTTAAAAGTGCCCACCATGCTCGTCTGTCATTAAATTTGGATTTTAACCATACGAATAAAAAAATCACACATGCCATAAGAAAGCTATTTACCAAAATTGCTGCTACAGCGCCGAACAAACTAGCGTTGTAAATCCAATAAGTAGTGAATACATTCCATAGAACGAACACAAAAAAAGAATAGGTGAAAGCACTTCTTTTTTTACTCAATCCCTCTAAGACAAAAAACAGGGGTACAAATGCCCCAAAAATAAGAAATGGGAAGCCAGACGGCGGCCATGAAATCACCAATAGAAAGGCTGAAATAAGGCAAAGTAGTAGTTTACGAAACATCTTTTGTATTATTGCAAAGCAAATATCGTATTTCTTGAGCATATTTAAACACATACCCAATCTTATTACTTTAGGAAATTTATCTTTTGGTATAATAGCCATACTTTTTGCTTTTGGCGGAAATCTAGATTTGGCTTCAGGCTGTATCATTCTAGGTGCATTTCTCGATTTTTTTGATGGCTTTTTTGCACGTTTACTAAAAGTAAATGGCAATTTAGGAAAACAACTAGATAGTTTAGCTGATTTAATTTCTTTTGGACTAGCACCTTCTGTTATTGTTTTTCAACTGTTATTTTTTGGGGAAACAGAAAAATACTTTAGTCCTTCATCGCAGAATCTTGACGACTATACGAGTCATTTCATACCGTACATAGCCTTTTTAATTCCTTTATTCTCTGCATATCGATTAGCAAAATTCAATATTGACGACAGACAAACTGACTCGTTCATTGGCTTACCTACACCAGCAAACGCTTTGTTTTTCATTTCAATTCCTTTCATTTTAGAATATCAACAAGACGGATTCATCTCTAATTTCATTTGTAAAAAAGAAACGATTGTTATTAGTGTATTAGTTTTATGTCTTCTAATGGTGTCAGAGTTAAAATTAATAGCGCTAAAATTTAAATCCATAAAATGGTCAGAAAATAAGTACAGATATATACTAATTGTATTGAGTGTAATATTATTATTGCTTTTACGCTTTGAAGCTGTTCCAATTATTTTAATTTTGTACATAGTTTTATCGATTATTAATAAGTACAGCAAATGAGATTTATAGCAGAGATTGACATTATGCCATTAAAGGCACTTTTAGACCCACAAGGCAAAGCAGTAAGCGGAAGCATGAAAAACGTTGGTCTCCCAGAAATAACTAATGTTAGAATCGGTAAGCACATTACATTACAAGTAGAGGCTGAAAATGAAGCTGAAGCTACTAAAAAGGTAGATAAAGCGTGTTCGGAAATGTTATGTAATCAAATTATGGAAGGCTATGAGTTTAAAATTTCAGCAGCCTAAAATTATTTCCTAAGCTCAAAATTCTGTCCTAAGTATACTTTTCTTACTTGTTCATCGGAAGCTAATTCCTCCGCTGTTCCAGATTTTAAAATTTTACCTTCAAAAAGTAGATAAGCTCTATCCGTAATTGATAGTGTTTCATGTACGTTGTGGTCAGTAATAAGAATACCGATATTTCTATCTTTCAATTTAGACACTATCAGCTGAATATCTTCTACAGCAATAGGGTCTACTCCAGCAAAAGGCTCATCAAGCAAAATAAACTTAGGATCGGTTGCTAAACAACGTGCAATCTCTGTTCTTCTTCTTTCTCCACCAGAAAGTAAATCCCCTTGATTTTTACGAATGTGCTGTAATCCAAACTCATCAAGCAAAGAATCCAACTTTTCATATTGCTCTTTTTTAGACATGTCTGTCATTTCCAAAACGGCAAGAATATTATCCTCTACTGATAATTTTCTAAATACGGATGCTTCTTGAGCCAAATAACCTATTCCCATTTGGGCACGTCGATACATGGGTTGATCTGTGACATCATCATTATCAAGAAAAACATGACCTTCATTAGGTTTAACTAAGCCTACCATCATATAAAAAGATGTGGTTTTGCCTGCGCCATTGGGACCCAACAAGCCTACAATCTCGCCTTGTTTAACCTCTAAGGAAATACCGTCAACTACCCTTCTTTTACGGTAGGTTTTAACTATGTTTTTGGCTACTATCTTCATTCTTTATCTTGAAATTTAGCTGAAACCTTTATGCTAATCTCGTACAATAACATTAATGGAAATGTTACTAGAATTAGACTCATAATATCGGGTGGCGTAATTATTGCAGCTAAAATCATTAATACAACTAATGCGTGCCTTCTATATTGCCTCAAAAAAGTAGGAGTTATCAACCCTAGCTTACTCAGAAAATAAATCAGAACAGGTAATAGAAAAACTATTCCGTTTGCTAGACAAACTGTTGTGACAGTCGAAATGTAAGAGTTAAGATTAATTTGATTAGCAACCTGAGAACTTACTTGATAGTTTCCTAAAAACTGAACAGACAAGGGTGCTACTGCATAATACCCAAACAAAACGCCTATTGTAAATAACAAAGATGTATAAAAGACTACTCCTCTAGAATATTTTTTTTCAGTGGAATGAAGTGCAGGCTTAACAAAACGCCAAATCTCCCAAAAAACATAGGGAAAGGCAATTACAAAACCAGCAATTACAGAGGATATAATATGTGTGCTAAACTGCCCAGACATATTGATGTTCATCAACTCAAATGGCATTTCATCTATACATAGAGCTTCACCGAAATGAAGCGTTTCTGACATCCAACAAAAAAACTGATACGTAGCAAAGCTAGGGTCTTTAGCCGCAAAAATTATTTTATCAAAAAGTATACCAGGAAAGATAAATGCTAAAACTGTAAATAAGAGTACTGCAACTGCGCTTCTAATTAGATGCCAACGTAATACCTCTAAATGGTCTAAAAAAGACTGTTCTTGTTTTTCTTCACCTATTTCTTTCATCAAACTAATCCTTCTTTTAAAATATCGTGAATATGAACAATCCCAAAGTAATTAGATTCTTTTAGAACAATTATTTGAGATATATTATTTTGCTCCATAATCTTGAGAGAGGAAGTTGCCAATTCATCATAGCTAACCGTTTTAGGATTAGTATTCATAATATCAACAGCCTTCACCTCACTCCAATCAGCCTCACTTTCCAACATTCTCCTGATATCTCCATCAGTTATAATTCCTAGCAACTTATTTTTATCGATTACGGCTGTAGCTCCTTGTCGTTTGTTAGATATTTCAACTATTACTTCATTAATAGTCGACGAAGGTAGAACTTGCGGTGACAAATCTTGGGAACATAAATCTCCAGCTTTTAAAAACAAACGCTTACCTAAAGTTCCACCGGGGTGATATCGAGCAAAATCTGCATCTGAAAAGTCACGACATTCTAACAAACAAATTGCAAGAGCATCGCCCATCACTAATTGAGCAGTAGTACTTGTTGTAGGAGCTAAATTATTGGGGCATGCTTCTTTCTCTACACTTGTTTTAATTGTCCAATTAGCCTGCTCTGACAAATACGAATCCGAATTAGCTGTCATTGCAATTAGTTTATTATTCATTTTCTTGATTAGAGGAACGAGAACCTTAATCTCATCTGTATTCCCACTTTTTGAAATACAAAGCACAATATCGTTAGGTTGAACATTACCTAAGTCCCCATGAATAGCGTCACCAGCATGCATAAAAACAGCAGGTTGACCCGTAGAATTAAATGTAGAAACTATCTTTTGAGCAATATTAGCACTCTTACCAATACCGCTTACAATTAATCTCCCCTTAGACTCAAGAATTGCATTTACTATTTCAGAGAACGTATCATCTATATATTCTTTTAAATGAAGGATTGATTGCCCCTCTAAAGATATAGTTGATATTGCTATTGATTTTATTTCGCTAATTGATTTCAATAAACTAACTTTGATTAACTAAATAAATTTTTCTAAATTTATAAAGAATAATTTGACACAAAAGTATCAAATTTTAGCTTGATTATATTAAATGAATTTACATACTACATCTCTTACGGACGAACTCCAAAAGTATTTTGGGTTTAATCGTTTTAAAAGCCAACAAGAAACTATCATTAAAAACACTTTAGATGGTAATGATGCATTTGTAATCATGCCTACTGGTGGTGGCAAATCTATGTGCTACCAGCTCCCGGCTCTTGTTAATGAAGGGTGTGCAATCGTTGTTTCCCCATTAATTGCATTGATGAAAAATCAAGTAGATGCAATAAGAGGGTTTAACGATAATGATGCTATTGCTCATGTATTAAATTCATCGCTTTCAAAAAGAGATATTATTCAAGTCAAAGAAGATGTTGAATCAGGGAAAACCAAATTACTTTATGTTGCTCCTGAGTCTTTAACCAAAGAAGAATACATCGAGTTTTTAAGAAGTAAAAAAATATCTTTTTATGCCATTGACGAGGCACATTGTATTTCTGAATGGGGGCATGATTTTAGGCCAGAGTACAGAAATCTAAGACGAATAATTGAAAATATTGGTAGAGCTCCAATAATTGCACTTACCGCAACCGCAACAACGAAAGTTAGAGAAGACATTCAGAAAAACTTAGGGATAAGCGATTGTCCTGTTTTCTTTGATTCTTTCAATAGAGATAATTTATACTATGACATCAGACCAAAAATTGATGTTGAAAAAGAAATCATCAAATTCATTAAGCAAAATGAAGGAAAATCAGGTATTGTTTATTGTCTAAGCAGAAAGAAAGTAGAAGAAATTGCCGAAACCTTACAAGTTAATGGTATCAACGCATTACCATACCACGCAGGTTTAGAAAATAAAACAAGAGTCAAACACCAGGATGCTTTCCTCATGGAAGACGTAGATGTTATTGTTGCTACTATAGCCTTTGGAATGGGCATTGACAAACCAGACATTAGGTATGTTATTCATCATGACATTCCAAAAAGTTTAGAAAGTTATTATCAAGAAACTGGAAGAGCAGGGCGTGATGGTGGTGAAGGCAACTGCGTTACTTTTTACAGCTATCAAGATATTGAAAAATTAGAGAAGTTTTTACAAGGAAAACCTGTCGCAGAGCAAGAAATAGGAAGGCAACTCATTCTTGAAACCATTTCTTTTGCTGAAACCTCCATGTGTAGAAGAAAATACATTCTGCATTACTTTGGCGAAACTTTTGATGATGCTAACTGCAATGAAATGTGCGACAATTGCCGCCATCCTAAACCTAAATTTAATGGTGAAGAATATATTGTTAGACTTCTAAATTCAGTGAAGGCCGTAAGCGAACGACTAAAGGCTAAAGAAGTAGTTAAAGTAATCGTTGGCGAAAGTAATGCTTTGATAAAACAACATAAATCCGAAGCTTTAGACGTTTACGGAGAGGGTAAAGATAAATCCAAAGGTTTTTGGCATGCCGTAATTCGTCAATCTCTGGTAAAAGGTTTTTTAAGAAAAGAAATTGAAAGTTATGGCATTCTTAAGCTAACAGAACAAGGGTTAGAATATCTTGAAAAATCATATGAAATTCTTCTAACAGAAGACCATGATTACGATGCTATAAATGCTAAAAATGCAGCCAACAGTAACCAAAAGGGCGCTGCTGTTGACAAGCTTTTATTTTCTAACCTTAAAGAATTGAGAAAAAAATTCGCTAAAGAAAAAGGGTTGCCACCAAATATTATTTTTTCTGAAGCATCACTGATTGATATGGCAAATCAATTCCCAATAAGCTCTGAAGAGTTAGCCCAAATTCATGGGGTGGGACAAGGAAAAGCACGAAAGTTCGGAGAACCCTTTTTAAAATATATAAAACAGTATGTTGAGGATAACAATATTGTTAGACCTGAAGATATGGTCGTGAAAACGGTAGCAAAGCAATCCAGTAACAAAGTCTATATTATTCAGAGTATTGACAGAAAACTGTCTATTGACGATATTGCATCAGCCAAAGGACTGACTGTTGAAGATTTAATCACAGAAATAGAAACTATCGTTGAGTCAGGAACAAAAATTAACCTCAACTATTACCTTGATGAAATTATTGACGAATATCAAGAAGAAGAGCTAATGGATTTCTTTACAAACTCTGAAGAAGCCACTTTTAACGAAGCAAGAGGAGAGTTTGAAGAAGATGAATACACTGACGAAGAATTAAGACTTTACAGGATAAAGTTTATTTCTGACGTAGCTAACTAACTTTTTATAGCCAGCCAACTCATCAAGCCAATACTATTTTTCAAAGCCGACTCATCAATATTAAAATAGGCATTATGCAAATGCTTTCTTTCCTGGTTTTTTATCCCTACACCCAAACGATAAAAACAAGCCGGAACGCGGTGTGAATAGTAAGAAAAATCTTCGGCAGTCATACGCTTAGGAATTTCAATAACACATTCTGTACTCATGTATTTTCTAGCATTATTAAAACAATCCTTAGTAAAATGCTCATCATTTTTCAAGTATGGATAACCAATTCGAATATCAATATTACACTTACCGCCCATTTCTTGAGCAGTACTAAGGCATATATCTCTAATTATTTGATGTGCTTCCTCACGCCATTGTTCATTCATAGCACGAAAGGTTCCTTCTAAACTAACTTTTTCAGGAATTATGTTTCCGGCCGCTCCTCCTTTAATAACTCCCAAAGAAAATACCGAAGGCGTGTCTTTAACATTATTAAATCTTTCATATAATGCTGTTATGATTTTGCTTGAAACAACTAAAGGGTTAACCCTACCCTCAGGAAGCGCTGCATGCCCTCCTATTCCTAATACATCTATATATATTTCATCAGCAGATGCCATAAACATTCCGCTACGCATTCCAATAATACCACTATCTAATTCAGGCGATACATGCTGACCAATAATTTTATCCACTTTGGGGTTTTCTAAAACACCTTCAGCAATCATTAAAGAAGCTCCGCCCGGTAATTTTTCCTCACCAGGCTGAAAAATCAACTTAACACTACCCTCCCAATCATCTTTCAATTTATTAAGAATACGTGCCACGCCCAATAGTGAAGCTGTATGCACATCATGACCACAAGCGTGCATAACTCCATTATTTTTGGAAGCGTAGCTCAATTCATTTAATTCTTGAATAGGCAAAGCATCTATATCTGCACGTAAGGCTATACATTTTTTATCTGAGTTTTTTCCCTTGATTAAAGCTACTACTCCTGTTTCAACAATACCCGATTTAAAACTAATCCCATAATCTGTTAGTTTTTGTTGAATGTATTCGGATGTTTTATATTCTTTGAAAGATAACTCAGGGTATCTATGTAAATGCTGCCTTAGGGCAATAGTATCATCAAGATATTTCTCGGCTAAACTTTGTATTTTTTCTTTTAGAGAACTCATTTGCCAAAGATTAGTTTCACGCCTCCGATAAGCAAAAGTATGCCAAAGACTTTTTTAAGTGTTTTAGCATCAATATTTACTGCCCATTTTGAGCTCAAATATCCACCAACTATAAAAGCTGCTGAAATGATTAAAGCATATTTCCAATCTACAAAACCAGCTTTGTGATAATTCCAGGCTGCTAATATTCCTATTGGAGGAAGCATTACTGCAAGACTAGTTCCCTGTGCTTGATGCTGCGTCAAGCCCAACAAAATCATAAGTAAAGGAATAATAATTATACCGCCACCTACTCCAATAAAACCACTAAGCAATCCTGCAGCAAGTCCTATAAGTATTAAAAAAAGTAAAGTAATTATAGACATATTATAAATTCCTTGCTAAGATATATAATTCAAAATATCTTTGCCTTATGATACAAATACAATCTTTCATCTTTAACGGCTTTCAAGAAAACACCTATTTATTATTTGACGAAACTAAAGAATGTATAATCATAGATCCTGGTTGCTATGATGAGCAAGAGCAAAAAACTTTAGAAAAATTTATTGCAGAAAATGAACTTAAGCCTGTTCAGCTTATCAATACCCACTGCCATATAGACCATGTTTTAGGAAATAATTTTGTAGCTCATAAATGGAATTTGGATTTGGCTATGCACGAATTAGATTTGCCCACGCTCCATTCTGTAAAAGATTACTGTACAGTCTATGGTTTTCACAATTATGAAGAAAGCCCTCAGCCCACACGATTTTTAGAGGAAGGTGGACAAATAAAATTTGGAAAAAGCACATTAGACATTCTATTTACTCCAGGACACGCACCGGGACATATCGTATTGCACAGCTCCAAACAGCACTTTGTTATTGGCGGCGATGTGTTGTTTCAAATGAGTATTGGAAGAACTGATTTGCCAGGTGGTGATTTCGACACACTCATTACAAGTATAAAAGAAAAATTATTTTCACTAGATGATGAAACCACCGTTTATTGTGGTCATGGACCTAGTACAAATATCGGCTTCGAAAAAGCCAATAACCCGTTCTTGAAATGATCACTTATATTTGAACAACAAAAAACAATTTTCAATAATGACAGATGGCTTGTCCAAAAAACAAAAGAATATAATTATTGAAGGGCTAAAAAATCATTCCACTCTCCTTTCATAATCCAATATAAGTAGATAATAGGTAAACACTCCAAATGCATACAGAGCTGCTGTGATATAAAAAATATAAGCGTAGGGCATATCCATACTTTTTAAAAATCTAAATATTTGAGAACTGAAATACCAACTGCCACTCCAAATTGCAGCAGTAACCGCAGACAATATTTCTTGGTTCTCTTTACCCACATAATTCATAGTTAATTCAGAGGTCATAGGCGCAGCCATATTCATTAAGGGTGTGCGAACCCAAAAGCACAAAATCGCTAGTGGCAGAGCCCACCAATATTCCACAAAAAATTCAGTTGTCGCTAAGGCTACCAAAGCTAAGACAGCAATTGACTGAGTTAGAGTAATCCCTTTTTTAAAGCCTAATTTATCTTTGACTTTAGGAACTAACAAAGCCATAAAAGCGACAAGTAAACTAGCCCCACCACCTATGAGTGCAAACTCTGATGAATCCACACCAAAATCGTGATAGAAAAATAGATTGATGAAAGGAATAGTCAGTCCTGCCCCAATAGAAATAATAACTGTTGGTACTATTGCTTTGGTCAACAAATTCCAATTGTACGACCTCCATTGAATGCCTTTCTTTTCCGCCACCACATCATCTGTCTTTAATTGGAATAAGAAAAACACCCCGACCACACCAATTAATGAGATGAACAGAAGGATTGTGCCTTCATCAATATTCTTCATTAATCGACTTAAAACAAAAATGATAATACTACAACTAATAGTTCCAAAACTATGTGTTGCATAATTCAAGGATATAGCATGTGATTGATTTTCTTTTGATGTGTTTCTCATGATATAAGGCAACGTACTGACTTGAAAACAGGTAAACACTACACCCCAAAAAATAAACATAAAGGGCAATAGTGTAAACAACTGGTTGCGAATGGCTAATATCATACCAATGGCAACCAGTGGCACTCCTAAACTACCTAGCATAAAGAAAGGCTTTAACCGCTTTCCTTTTAAATAAAATCCTAAAGGAAAAGCTAATACCATTACTGCTAAAAAGCGGTAGGATATGAAATTTGCTATCTCAGGATCGCTAAAGCCCTCTTTGGCTAAATAAATATTGAGAATAAGAAAAAAGGCAGATCCAATTAGCTGGATAAATAACTCTGCTTTTATCATCAGCAAGACGTGCTTTTCTAGCTGTATATACGATTTTAAAATATTCCTCAAGCTATTAAACTAAGCATCAACTGTTCCACCTCTTCACTATCCCACATACTTTCAATGTTCGGAACTTTCATAACCTCTTGCATCAGCTGCTCTTGTTGTTGACCTATTTTCCATGCTTCAGAATAGCGAATATTACTGAAGGATACCATCGAATACAAAGGCAACCACTTGTCAGGATATTTTTTAGAAAAGTGTAATTCTATTTTTTTCTGAAGTAAAAAATTGGGGTCAGCTGTTTTGTCACGCATAACAATAAAGTTGTGCATGGATAAATCTTGCACTCCATCGCCATCAGGTTTTCTTATTTCAGAATATTCTTCAAAGCAAGACTTCCAATCATCGCCATGTTTTTCCATAAGTTGATCCAACACAAAACAACCTTCAAAACCTGCATTCATACCTTGTCCATAAAAAGGAACAGTAGCATGAGCAGCATCGCCGATTAGCAGCACCTTATCTTCCACCACCCAAGGATCACATCGCATAATAGCTAATGATGAAGTTGGGTTTTGAAAATACTCCTCTACTAGATTTGGAATTAAATCTAAAGTGTCTGGAAAAACTTCTTTGAAAAAGTCAAATACTTGTTTTTCGGTTTTTAAATTATTAAAGGAGTACTCGCCTTCAAAAGGAAAAAATAAAGTGCAGGTAAAACTTCCATCCATATTTGGCAATGCAATTAGCATATAACTTCCTCGTGGCCATATGTGTAATGCGTTAACTTCAAGCTGATGTGTTCCATCTGAGTTGGCAGGTATTGACAACTCTTTATAACCATGCTCGATATAATTCTGCGAGTACTGAAACCTATCTTGTTTCATCATTTTAGAGCGAATAACAGAATATGCTCCGTCTGCTCCAATAATCATATCAGCATCTATGACTTTCTGTTGGCCGTCTTTATGCTCAAAAGTTGCCGATGCTGTTGTTAAATCTACATCACTGCATTTGTAGTTGAAATGCATATTTACATTATCTTGTTCTCCTGCTAAATTCATTAGCAATTGATTAAGCCCACCACGAGAAACCGAATAAATAGCTTCACCATCTTGACCATACTGTTGGTCAGTAAGCGTACCATCAATAGCATGCATCACTCTTTTGTACATTGGTATAGCCATCTTCTCAACTTCTTTATCCACTCCAACTGCTTTGAGAGCATTCCAACCTCTTGCAGATAATGCCAAATTTATTGAACGACCTGCTGACAGTTCAACCTTTCTCATATCTGGTCTTCTTTCAAATACTTCAACTTGAAAACCTCTTTTTGATAAATAGATAGCCTCTAAAGACCCAACTAATCCAGCTCCTGCAATAGTTACTTTTTTTCTCATGATAATGCTTTTTCTATAATTTGACCTAATTGGTATACATCTTCAAATGTGTTATATAGTGGAACAGGCGCTAAACGAATAACATTAGGCTCCCTCCAATCTGCAATGACTCCATGCTTGGTGATAAAATCAAACATGGATTTTCCTTGTCCATGACATAAAACTGACAACTGACATCCTCTATATCTCTCCTCTTTTGGAGTTATAATTTCTAAATCGCAATTGTAATAACGTTCAGAAATATCATTAAAAACAAACTCCATAAAATTAGTTAGCTTCCTGCTTTTTGCAACTAATTTTGACATACCAACTTCATCAAAAATATCCATACTTGCCTTACAAGGCGCCATAGCAAAGACAGGAGCATTACTCAATTGCCAACCTTGAGCTCCTTGCATAGGAACAAAATTCTTTTCCATCAAAAAACGACGCTCTTCATCGTGCCCCCACCAACCTGAGAAACGTGGTAAACTGGAATTTTTAGCATGCTTTTGATGAACAAAAATACCAGATACACTCCCCGGTCCTGAATTAAGGTATTTGTACGAACACCAACAAGCAAAATCAACATCCCAATCGTGTAATTTAAGCTCTATATTTCCGACGCCATGCGCTAAATCAAAGCCAACAAAAGCATCTTGACTGTGAGCTCTTTGAGTAATCTTACCCATATCAAAGACTTGTCCCGTGTAATAATTCACCCCGCCCCAAAAAACTAAAGCTAACTCATCGCCAACTTCATCTATTTTAGAGATTATATCTTCTTCTCTTATGGTGTGTTCACCATCACGTGGTGACACTTCAATAATGGTATCAGCAGGATTCAATCCATGAAATTTAACTTGGCTTTCAAGCATATACTGATCAGAAGGAAAAGCTTTTGCTTCACAAATAATCTTAGTGCGCTTACCTTTAGGCTGATAGAAAGAAACCATCATTAAATGCAGGTTTACGCTCAATCCATTCATTGCAACGACCTCATCTTTATCTGCTCCAACTAATCGAGCAAATGGTTCTGACAAAATTTTATGATATGAAACCCAAGGATTCTTAGCTTCAAAATGTCCTTCAACACCATACTTGGCCCAATCGTTCAGTTCTTGTTGTATAAAATCAGAGGTGCTTTTAGGCTGTAATCCTAAAGAGTTTCCTGTGAAATAAAGCGCTTCTTTTCCATTTACTTTTGGAATGTAAAATCGTTGCCTGTAAGCTGAAATTTTATCTTGCTTATCAGAATCTTGGGCGAATTCTAATGTGTTTTGCATGCTGTAAATTTAGGGTACGAAGATACCAAAAGCCAATGGTATAACGAAAATTAGTAATAACATTAAAATACTTGCTCCCTCAATCCAAAAGGAAAAAAAGAAAGTGTTCTTTTCTTGAGAAGTTTTAAAAATCAGAATAGCTGTAAACACAGAACACAGTAGTAAGGCTACCAAAACAGAAAGTGAAAAACCTCCAATGAAGAAGTGAACAATAGAAAGTAATTCAAATGCAGCTAAACTATATAATGCAATCATCTTAGCTTGTTCTTCCCCCCACATCTGCGGTATAGTTTTTAAAGAAAAATCGTCGTATTTCAAATCTCTGATATCAAATGGAATGGTTATTGCAATAACAAAACAAAAACGAGCCAGGAATAACAATAACGCATCTAAAGTAAGTAACATATCATTTTCTTCAACAACTAAGACAACACTAACTATTGACCATACCAAAGCAATTAGAAAAATTTTAAGATAGGGTAGCTCACGCATAGAGATTTTTTTACTTCCAAAAGGAAATAATTGAAGAGGATATAAAAAACTTATAAATGATGCAGGAATCAAGAACAACAAGACTGTAAGGGAAAGATTAACAGCAAAATAAATAGACAAAAACATCGAAATAAATGTAATTGACAATATAAATTTTCTATGTTTTTTCATCCAATTTAAATGAGCTGGTTGCATTTTATTTGGATTGAACCTTATTAAGCGTTGAAAATTATATATGAACAGCGTTGAAAAAAAGACAAAAGGCAAAATACTAGATTGATTTGAACCTAAAATCATAACTGTACTTTGACAAAGAGCAACGACACATAACGATACGTAAATGTTGGAATAAATAAAAAATTCTGTGGTTTTTCGAAGCAAATTCACCATTCAAAAATATAGAATATTTGTTGGTTAAATTACAACTTCATTTCATATTTTTGTACTTTAAAAATTTCGACCAATGAATCAGTTCTCAGAGCGCCATATAGGCCCACGACCAAGCGACCAAGAAAGCATGCTGAATAAGATAGGCGTTTCATCAATGGATGAGCTTATTGACCTTGCCCTACCGCCAGGTATTCGTCTACATAAAAAAATGGATTTACCACAAGCTTTGAATGAGTCTGAATTGTTGGAACACATGAAAACCTTAGGTCAAAAAAATAAAAACTATAGATCGTACATAGGACTTGGATATTACAACACTATTCTTCCAGGCGTAATACAAAGAAATATTTTAGAAAATCCAGGCTGGTATACTGCCTATACACCTTATCAGGCTGAAATTGCACAAGGACGACTTGAAGCATTATTAAATTATCAAACGATGGTCACCGATTTGACCGCTATGGAAATTGCTAACGCCTCGCTATTAGATGAGGGAACTGCAGCAGCTGAGGCTATGATTATGCTATTTAACGCTAGACATAAAGAAAAGAAAAAAGCAAAGTCAAAAACTTTTTTAGTGTCTAAAGATTGTTTACCACAAACCATAGACGTTTTAAAAACAAGGGCTACACCAATTGGAATAGAACTGCAAATTGTGGAACATTCTGATTTTATCTTTTCTGATGGTGTTTTCGGAATGCTGGTACAGTACCCTTGTAAATATGGTAATATTGAAAACTACAAAACCCTCGCCCAAGATGCCAAAAACAATAATGTAGGAATTGCAGTAGCTGCCGATTTATTAAGTCTTACACTTTTAACTCCTCCTGGTGAGTGGGGAGCAGATGTCGTAGTTGGCACTACTCAACGTTTTGGAATTCCTATGGGATACGGTGGTCCTCACGCTGCTTATTTTGCAACCAAAGAAAGTTTCAAAAGAAATATTCCAGGTAGAATTATTGGGGTAACGATTGACTCTCACGGTAAAAGAGCGTTAAGAATGGCTCTTCAAACCAGAGAACAACATATCAAAAGAGAAAGAGCAACCTCAAACATATGTACAGCTCAGGTTTTATTAGCTGTGATGGCAGGCATGTATGCAGTTTACCATGGACCAGAGGGTTTAAAAAAGATTGCTAAAAAAATAAATAACTTGACTAAAGTTCTTTACTCAAATCTAAATAAGTTAG
>MDSX01076734.1_pt1 | contig 20072 bp, 22 predicted proteins | sample 811141 | NCBI WGS metagenome assembly MDSX01 (sample SAMN05326642, study PRJNA326480) | marine metagenome | isolation source: seawater | place: Atlantic Ocean: South East | collected 2010 | reverse complement strand
GGATCTGGCTGCTGGTATGCGGCACCGCGCTTTTGGCGGTGACTATGGTCACCACAACGTTCATCGGCCGCACCGACGCCGACGCACGGTACGAAGCCCCGAGATTCGAAGACGGCAAGCGTGTACCCGGCCGGTTCGTGAAGTAGTCCAGTGGCAGACTGCCAGGAAACTTTCAGATGGATAGAGAAGCCGGAGACACGTCGCATCATCGATTTGTTCGGCTCTGCAGGGGTCGAGATGCGTTTTGTTGGCGGCTGCGTTCGCGACTCGCTCTTCGGCCGGGAGATCGGCGATATCGATATTGCAACGGCTGCCCGCCCGGAGGCCGTCCAAGAAATGCTGCATAACGCCGGCATCAAAAGCGTACCGACCGGCATCGAACACGGCACCTTGACGGCGATCGTCGACGGGCAGGCCTTCGAAATCACTACGTATCGCCGGGACGTCGAAACTGACGGTCGTCACGCCGTGGTGTCCCTCGGTACCGATTGGCAAGAGGATGCGGCGCGGCGAGACTTAACCATCAATGCGCTTTCGATCACGCCCGACGGCACGCTGTGCGACCCGTTTGGTGGCGTGGCGGACCTGGAAGCTGGACGCATCCGGTTTGTGGGCGAGGCGAAACGCCGGGTCCGAGAAGATATACTGCGTATTCTACGTTGGTTCCGCTTCTATGCGCATTTCGGCAACCATCCCCCAGACGCGGCGGCGCTCGAAGCCTGCCGCGGGTTCGCCTACCAGATTCCCAATTTATCCGGCGAACGCGTCCGCCACGAATTGTTGCGCCTCCTCGAGGCGGCCGACCCGCTGCCCAGCCTCCGGCTCATGCAGGAAACGGACGTTATCGATGCGGTGTTGGGCCGCGGACGGCGTCTCAACCTTCTCGCGGGTCTCTGCGAAGTGGAACAAAAGACGACGACTGAGAGGGACAGGGTGCTTCGGCTGGCCGCACTCTTTAGCCAGAATGCGGTCGCGAACACCATGGCAGTGCGCCTGCGCCTCTCAAAAAAAGTAAGCCGCCGCATTGGTGATGCACTTTCTGAGACCCCTGCACTTACGCCCTCCATGACGACAAGGGAACGGCGTCGACTTCTCTACCCGCTCGAGGTCGGGGCTGCCGAAGACCGAATACGGCTTGCTTGGGCCATGAGCCCGGGAGACGACAGATGGGCGGATTGGCTGGAGATGAACCGACGCTTCGATCGGCCGGTCTTTCCTCTCACTGGCCGGGACGTCGACTGGCTGCCCACGGGCCCCGGCATCGGTGAAGCGCTCGGCTCAGTAGAAGCATGGTGGATCGCAGAAGACTTCGCACCTGACCGTGCGGCATGCCTCGGACAACTCGCGCGCCTGAAACCCACATAGTACGGTTTTCGGAGACCAAATACGCGCTAATTTAAAGACATACTATCGGGAGCGATATCGTGGCCCTCGAAATACGTCCCCAGATGGCGAGCGGCTTCTTTGCCGAGATATATGGCGCTGATCTCAGCGCATGCGACGATGCCACATTTCAGACCACTCGCGAGGCGCATCTGCAGCACGGGGTGATTGCCATTCGCAACCAGAACCTGACACCGGAACAACAGATTGCCTTCTCGCGCCGTTTCGGCCCGTTGTCGATACATGTTCTGGAAGACCAGCTGCTCGCCGGACACCCGGAAATCCTGCTGGTGACAAACAAGAAGGAAAAGGGTCGTTATCTCGGCATTCCCGACCTTGGGCGGCAGTGGCATACGGATCAATCCTACCAGGAGACCCCCGCCCTCGGCTCCATGCTGTACGCACTCGAGGTGCCGGCGGACGGCAGCGGGGACACGCATTTCGCCGATATGACCGCGGCTTATGAAGCGCTGCCGGAAGCGGAAAGACGCCGCCTCGGCGGGCTGCAGACAGAGCATCGCTACAATCACAAACATGAAAACTTCGAGCTCAGCGACAATCAGAAGGACCAGCTTCCCGGCGTTATTCACCCGCTCGTGCGGACCCATCCGGAGACCGGTCGCAAAGCGCTCTATCTCGGTATCCAGCTGGTTAAGCGGATCGTCGGAATGGCGGCCGAAGAGAGTACGGCGCTGCTCGAGGAATTACATGACCATTGCACCCAGCCTGCCTTCGTGCATCGCCACAAATGGCGCGCCGGCGATCTCGTCTTCTGGGACAATCGATGCACCATGCACGCGGCCCAGCCATACAACGACCATTTTTATACCAGACATATGCATCGCACGACTGTGGTCGGCGATCGGCCATTCTGAAGGACCGTCCGAGACACCCGCCGAGACTAAGCATGCTAAAGACATGACGTCTCCGCGGGCACCCGCTAACATCAAACGTGATCGCAGCTAAGAGAGAAATCCTATGGAAATCGCACTGTCCCCAATGGAATTCGCCCGACGGGCACGACGCCTCTATGCCGATAAGGAAGCGGTCGTCGACGGCGATTTACGCTTAACGTACGCCGAATTCTTAACCCGCTGCGATCGTTGGTCCGCCGCCCTGCAGGCGCTTGGTGTGGGTCAAGGCGACCGCGTCGCCTACATCGCGCCAAACACCCACGCGCACCTGGAGGCATATTATGCCGTTCCCCAGATTGGTGCGGTCCTGGTTCCCATCAATTACCGCCTGCTGCCCGAAGATTTCGAGTACATCATCAATCATTGCGGTGCGAAGGTCTTGTGCGCTGACGCAGACTACCTGGATGCCGTCGACGGCATTCGCGACAAGCTGCCCGGCGTCGAGCACTTCGTCTCCCTTGAGGGTTCGCGCGACGGTTGGCACAATTACGAAGAGACACTCTCTACGCACGGCCCCGACTACGACGCGGTTGAGATCGCCGAAACTGATCTCTTGACGATCAACTATACGAGCGGGACGACAGCTCGGCCAAAAGGCGTGATGATCACCCATCGCAACGCCTACATGAACATCATGGGTACGCTTGCCCACCATCATTTGACACCGGCAGACCGATACCTCTGGACCCTGCCGATGTTCCACGCCAACGGCTGGACCTTCACCTGGGTCAACACGGCACGGGGCATGACACATGTCTGCCTGCGCCGGGTGGAGCCGCCGCTGATCTTCAAGCTCATCAAGGACGAGAACATCACGATGTTCTGCGCCGCACCGACCGTGTTGATCAGCGTGGCCAACGCACCGGCCGAAACGCGGGAAGGGGCCCCGCGCGGCGTGCGACTGTTCACCGCCGGCGCACCGCCCGCCGCAGCGACGATCGAGACGGTCGAGCGGGACCTTGGCTGGGATCTGACCCATGTCTACGGATTAACCGAAACCGCCCCCCTGATCACCTTCTGCGAGCCGCGGCCAGACCATCTGAAACTTCCGCTCGACGAGCGCGCGAAGATCAAGGCCCGCCAGGGCGTTGAGCTGATCAGTTCCGGCGAACTTCGCGTCGTCGATCATGACGGGAACGAGGTGCCGCAGGACGGTGAAACACTCGGCGAGATTACCGTGCGCGGCAATGTTGTGATGAAGGGGTATTACAATGACCCGGAAGCGACGGCTGCCGCAATCAAGGACGGCTGGTTCCATTCCGGCGACGCCGCGGTCGTGCACGACGACGGCTTCGTTGAAATCCGCGACCGGTTCAAGGACGTCATCATCAGCGGCGGCGAAAATATCTCGTCTGTCGAGGTCGAAGGCTGTTTGTTGCACCACCCTTCAGTACAGGAGGTCGCCGTCGTTGGTATGCCGCATGAGAAATGGGGTGAGTCCCCGCATGCCTTCGTCGTCCTGAAGGAAGGCGCGGCGGCGAGCGAAGACGAAATCAAGCTACACGTCCGCAATAACCTGGCGCACTTCAAGACGCCGAGCTGGGTCAGTTTCGTCGAAGACCTGCCGAAAACGGCAACGGGCAAGGTGCAGAAGTACGTCCTGCGCGGCGGTGAGTCCGGTATTTCACGCCAATAGGCGAACGCTATTCGGTAGAAAACGCGTTCCCTTCAGCTGATCCAAGCTGCTGTATCACGGAATCCATGTCGCTTAGCACCCAGAGCGCATGTACTCGATGAACCCGTCTTGCCCTCGCTTCTCCGGACCGAGCGATCCCCGGGAGCTGAAGTTCTGCGTTAGGGTCTCCCGCGCCGCCGCCTCGTCGCCAGTGTTCCAGACTTGGTGATAAAAAGATCCGACGATCGATTTTGGTGTCCCTCACATCATCGAACACCGCAGCATTTCTTGAACTTCTTCCCAGATCCGCAGGGACAGGGGCCGTTTCGGCCCACCTTCGCACGCGCTGCGATTTCGACATCACCACCGACATAAACCCAGTCACCGTTGTCGCGGCGAAAGCGCGAGCTTTCGCGATGGATACCCGGCACGCCGCCGCTCCGGTAGTGAGCGGCGAAGGTCACAGTTCCCGTTGTATCCTCAATGCCACCCGCCGACCGATCCAGAACGTCGAGATACGTCCATTCAACACCATCATCACCGCTCACGTCGGTGTTTATCCGCATTTCCGATGCATGGGTCCGGCGAATGTATTCATGCCGACCTAGCGCAAACGCCGTAAAACGGGAGCGCATCAACGCTTCAGCGGTTGGTGCGCGCGTCACGCCATCAACTATCGGCCCGCAACAGACAGCGATCGCGTCGCCAGATCCACAGGGACAGGGCGTCAGCACCGAGCGAGCCCTAATTTGCGTACTTGATCAGCTTTCCTTTAACAGTGCGTACCCGCTCACCGTCACGGACGCGATGGAAGACGAAGTCCATGCCCGACGCCTTCAGGGTCCGCTCGTAAATCTGCATGTCATAACGTCCTGTCGGATCGATCAGCAGCGCGTAGACATAGAGCGTTTGCTTGGCGACACGGGCCCACGCGTATTTGCCACCCTGCAACGGGTCGGACAAGTCAACGGCCCGAAACACACCCGGGCTGCCGGCGGGAAGGAAGGCCGCCGATTGCGCCTTCCGTTTCACATTCGGGTTGTTGGGGTCACCGCCCTTTCGGATGATGGTTGCCCAATCAACGCGAAACCCCTCTCCTTCAGGCTTTATCTGCACATCGAAGTCCCGAACGGTAACACCGAAATAGATGCTATCCCGGTTCTCGGAGACACCGCCGCCCTTGAACGACCCGTAGAAGGCGCTGATCGGAAAATCTCGCGCCTGCGCAATGGTTCCTCCGATCACCGTCAGAAGACAAAGACCCGCGAATAAATTCCTGATCCCCAACATGCTTCTTCCCTCTCCTGCGTTAATTCACATCTACGGCCAGCGCGCTTCGGGCGGCATTGACATCAGTATGGCCTCTGTATTGCCGCCCGTCATCAAGCCAAATTTGGTTCCCCTGTCGTGCAGCAGATTAAACTCAACATATCGCCCACGGCGGACAAGCTGATGTTCTCGCTGTGCGTTGGTCCATTCGTCATTCATGTGACGGCGTACAATTCGAGGATAAACCTCAAGAAACGCCTCGCCGACACCGCGCGTGAATTCGAAGTCGCGCTCCCAGTCTTCATCGAGGTAGTCGTAAAAAATGCCGCCGACACCACGCGGCTCCCCACGATGCGGCAGGTAGAAGTACTCATCACACCATTTCGTATATTCCTCGTAACGGTCCTCTCCATAGGGGGTACACGCGCCTTCAAGAGCGGCGTGAAAATCCACCGTGTCGGTCTCATCCGGATACACAGGCGTGAGGTCGGCGCCACCGCCGAACCAAATCCGTTTAGTCTGAATATGCCGTGTGTTCAAATGGACGGCCGGGACAAGCGGCGACTGCATATGCGCGACGAGGGAAATACCGCTGGCCCAGAAACGCGGATCCTCATCAGCACCTGGAATTTGTTTCCTAAACTCCTCGGACAACTCACCCCAGACCGTTGAGACATTGACGCCGACCTTTTCGAAAACACGCCCGCGCATGCCCGACATAACCCCACCGCCGCCGCCGTCCCGCGTTTCCGATGGCCGTTCCCAGGTATTTCGCTCGAAGCGGCCAGCGGGCCGCGCGGCAAACGAGCCGGTTAAGTCATCCTCAATCGCTTCAAACGCGGTGCAAATCCGATCGCGCAATTCCTCAAACCACGCACGCGCGCGTTGTTTGTATGCCACATTCATAAGGTATTCGTCCTTCCGCCCGGAAATCCATCGGTCTGCCGTAAGGCTTCGCCCAAAACCATCGCACCCGCAAGGGCAACATTGAGCGACCGCGTTCCTTCGGCAAGAGGCACCCGCAAGCGCATGTCGGCCACACCATGTACTGCGTCAGGCACACCGACACTCTCACGCCCAAGCAACAAAACGTCGTCGTCGGCAAACTTGGCGTCCGTATACGTGCGGTCGCCGCGCGTCGTCAGCAGAACGATCCGACCCGAGATCGCGTGTAGAAAGGCGTCCCACGAATCGTGCCTGGTCACCGTGGCCATGTCGGCATAATCCATACCGGCCCGGCGCAAATGGCGGTCCGACCAAACGAAGCCACACGGCTCGATTACTTCGAGTGGTACCCGGCAACAAGCAGCGAGACGCATCAGCGCACCCGCATTCTGCGGGATATCCGGTTGATACAGTGCCAGACGTATACTCATTGCCAAGAGATCACTGAAATCCTTGCGGAAACTTTGCCTCCGCGCCGAAATTACATTATACGGCGTATGTGGGGCCGGTCACGCGGTGCGTGTTATAAAAATTCCCTGTTAAAGGGGGCATTGTTGGCCGAGTCAGGAGATGCGTCAGGGTGTCGCATACGCGAGCATGGCGCGATGGGTAGGCTAATATAATATTCCTCCATTTCCGGGGGCACGAGAGTCTGTACTTTGAGAGAGGTAGGGGGCATGGCGGAAACGTCACAAGCTGCGGATTACAACGAGTCGCGGCGCGATTTTTTAGCGATGGCTGCGGGAGCAATGGGCGTCGTCGGCGCCGGCTCGTTCGCGTGGCCATTGATAGATCAGATGAACCCGTCAGCCGATGTGCTGGCGTTGGCTTCGACGGAGGTCGATCTCAGTAAGATCGAGGTCGGCCAAAGTATCACCGTGAAATGGCGCGGCAAGCCTGTCTTCGTTCGTCGCCGTGCAGAAGATGAGATCAAGGTCGCCGAGGCGGTGACTGCCGATCAGATGATCGATCCCCAGAGCGACGCAGATCGCGTACAGCAGGCCGAATGGCTGGTCTTGGTCGGCGTCTGCACGCATCTTGGTTGCGTGCCCCTTGGCCAGAAGGCCAGCGAACCGAAAGGTGAGTTCGGCGGCTGGTTCTGCCCCTGCCACGGATCGCACTACGATACGTCTGGACGCATCCGCAAAGGACCTGCTCCGCTCAATCTGGCGGTGCCGCCCTACGTTTTCGTCAACGACAATACGATCAAGGTCGGATAGGGGGCGTTACGATGAGTTCGAAACCGGAATTCACGAATCCCGTAATCCGATGGGTTGAAGATCGACTGCCGGTCTTCTCTTACCTACAGCATGAGTATCGGGACTTCCCGATGCCGAAAAACCTAAATTATTTCTGGAATTTTGGCGCCTTGGCAAGCGTTTGCCTCGTGGTGATGATAATCACCGGCATTATTCTCGCGATGCACTATACACCACATGTCGACCACGCCTTTGACAGCGTCGAGCGCATCATGCGCGACGTCAATTACGGGTGGTTGATCCGCTATATCCATATGAACGGTGCATCGATGTTCTTCATCGTCGTCTACATCCATATGTTCCGAGGCCTCTACTACGGCTCTTACAAGGCGCCGCGCGAATTGTTGTGGATGCTCGGCGTCGTGATCCTGCTGCTGATGATGGCCACCGCGTTCATGGGCTACGTGCTGCCGTGGGGTCAGATGAGCTTCTGGGGTGCCACAGTCATCACAAACCTGTTCTCGGCGATACCAATCATCGGCGATCCCATCGTGACCTGGCTGTGGGGCGGTTTTTCGGTCGACAACGCGACCCTGAACCGGTTCTTCTCGCTCCACTTCTTGCTGCCTTTCGCCATCTTCGGCGTGGTCGGGCTACATGTAGTGGCGCTGCATATCGTCGGATCCAATAACCCGGATGGCATCGATGTAAAGCCGGGCCCGGATACAGTGCCGTTTACGCCTTACTTCACCGCCAAGGATTCTGTCGGTCTGATCGCTTTCGTCCTGATCTTCGCCTTGTTCGTCTTCTATATGCCGAACTACATGGGCCATCCGGACAACTACGTTGAAGCCAATCCGCTTGCGACGCCGGCACATATCGTTCCAGAATGGTATTTCCTGCCGTTTTACGCGATGCTCCGGGCGATCACCTTCGATTTCTTCTGGATTATTCCGGCGAAATTAGGTGGCGTCCTGATCATGTTCGCATCGATCGGGATACTGTTCATCCTGCCGTGGCTGGACACATCGCGGGTCCGCAGTTGTCGCTACCGTCCGATCTACAAATGGTTTGTCTGGATCCTCGCAGTGGACTGCGTGCTACTGGCCTTCTGCGGCGCGAAGCCCGCCGAAGGGTTTTGGCTGATCGCCAGCCAGCTTGGGACTGCGTACTACTTCTTCCACTTCCTGATCCTGCTGCCGATCCTCGGTAAGCTGGAAACACCAGAGCCGCTGCCAACGAGCCTCAGCGAACCGGTTACGGAAGGCGGCGGCGGAAGCGCCGCAGCCGGTGCATTCGCAGCGAAGATGGAGAAGAAATAATGAAGAAGACTCTGATCCTGTGCGTGCTCGCAAGCGCTGCGATGAGCATGGTAACCAGCGTCGCCCTAGCGGCTGGCGGCGGGACACCCCCGCCGCGGCAGAACTGGTCTTGGGACGGCATCTTCGGAAGCTATGACCGGGCGGAAGCGCAACGCGGCCTGCTGGTCTACAAAGAAGTCTGTGCCGGTTGCCATGGGTTGCGCCTTGTCGCCTACCGCAACCTGATACAGCTCGGTTATTCCGAAGAACAGGTGAAAGCCCTCGCCATCGAGTTCGAAGTGACGGACGGTCCGAACGAGGAGGGCGAGATGTATCAACGTCCGGCGAAGCCGTCCGACCGCTTCGTCAGCCCGTTCCCGAACGAGAACGCGGCGCGCGCCGGTAACAATGGTGCCTTGCCGCCCGACCTGTCCTTGATTGTCGATGCCCGTGCCTTCGGCATGGACTTCATCGGCTATACCAAGAGCTACTTCGGTGGTGCGGACTATGTCTACGGATTACTGACAGGTTATGCCGATGCGCCAGCTGGCATCAAACTCGGTGAAGGCATGTCCTACAACAAGTACTTTGCCGGAAACCAGATCGCGATGGCGCCGCCCCTGTTGGAGGACGCTGTCGAGTATACCGATGGTACGAAAGCGTCCGTCGAACAAATGGCACGCGACGTCACGACGTTCCTTGCCTGGGCGGCAGAGCCGAACTTGGAGCAGCGCAAGCAAATGGGCCTCAAGGTGGTCCTGTTCCTCGTCGTCTTCCTTGGCCTGGTCATTGCGGTCAAAAAGCGGGTTTGGTCGGACGTACACTAACGCTCGACAAGACCTGAGATTCAAAAAAGCCTCCATGCTATAGTGACTTAGCATGAAGGCTTTTTCTTTTGCGGCAGAAGCGCCTCGCACTGGATATTCGACGGACGAACAGGGAAAGGAAAAAAACATGCCCGAGCCCAGTAAATCCCCCATAATCGGGGTCATCGGAGGCAGCGGACTTTACGATATCGACGGACTCGAGAACGTCGAATGGCGCGCGGTCGACTCACCTTATGGTACCCCGTCGGACGAGCTCATGTTCGCAGAGCTGGCTGGACAGAAGCTCGTCTTCCTGCCTCGCCACGGAAGGGGCCACCGGATCCCGCCATCCGAGTTGAATTTTCGCGCCAATATAGACGCGATGAAGCGGGCAGGCGTAACGGAAATACTCTCACTCTCGGCCGTCGGTTCCCTGCGCGAAGACCTGCCACCCGGAACGTTCGTTATTGTCGACCAATTTATCGATCGTACATTCGCACGCGAGAAGAGCTTTTTCGGCACCGGCTTGGTCGCGCATGTTTCGATGGCCGATCCCGTCTGTCCACGTCTCGGTAATACGCTTGCGGACGCTGCAGCAGCAGCCGGCATCGAAACAGTCCGCGGCGGCAGCTACCTTGCGATGGAAGGTCCGCAATTTTCCAGCCGTGCTGAATCGGAACTTTACCGTCAATGGGGTTGTGCGGTGATAGGTATGACCAATATGCCGGAAGCAAAACTCGCCCGCGAAGCAGAGACCTGTTATGCGACCGTCGCGATGGTGACGGATTTCGATTGCTGGCATCCGGACCACGATGACGTCACAGTCGACATTATTATTAAGGTACTCATGGACAATGCCGACAAAGCCCGCGCGCTTGTCCGGCAGGTGGTTCCGGTGCTCGCGGCACGGACAGAAACTTGCAGTGCCGGGTGCCATACATCCCTGGAGACTGCGCTGATCACGGCTCCGGACGCCCGCGACCCTGAAATGATCGAGAAACTTTCCGCGGTCGCGGGACGGGTATTAAGAGCCTAGCGGTACGCCCAGCCCCCCCGTCTAGGATGTCATTGGCGACGGGTACGACGCCACTCGTAAGGCTAACAAACGAATTGCCGATCTGTTATACCGGCTTCTGGAAACGTAAGCAGGCGCCTGGATTCTCGACCTGGCCTGCGGAGCGGGAAACTGCACCTGGTATTCGCACGGCGCGGCTTGCGGATGGTCGGCATTGACTGCGCTTCGACAATGATCGAGGCGGCGCGGCAATTGACAATCGGAAGCCAAGCAAAATCCCCAGAAATCCGTTTCCGTAGAGCAGCAGAAATGCTCCAGCGAGCATCGCCGAAACCGAATAAAGGGCCTGCCCCATAGCAGACAGCCTTTGCGGTTATTTCTTTTTCTTCTCCACGACTGGCCCGTCGGCCGCCGTCCAAGCCGTAAAACCGCCACCGATATGCGCGACCGGCGAGACGCCCATGTCCTGCACGGCCTTGGTCGCCAACGCGGAGCGCCAACCAGCCGCACAGAAAAAAACCAGTTTCTTGCCGGAAGAAAAAACATCGCGGTGATAGGGGCTCTCCGGGTCGACCCAGAACTCAAGCATGCCGCGTGGCGCATGAACGGAACCCGGTATCGTGCCGACGTTCCACAACTCGCGGATATCGCGAAGGTCCACGATCACGGTGTCTTCGTCATCCACCAGCTGCTTCGCCGCTTCGATGTCTATGGTCTCGATTTCGGCTTCAGCCTCGTCGACCAGTTGCTTGAAACCCCTCTTGAGCGCCATTCCCGTTACCCCACGTGTTCAGTGAAGAAAGACAGAGTACGCTGCCGCGCTAGCGTGCAACTTTCTTCATCGTACTGGCTGCGGTGATCGCAGTTAAATCCGTGATCCGCATGATAGATATGAACTTCCGCCTGTGGTTGGGCCGCCTTGATCTGATCGACGTCTTCCATTGGTATGCCAGCATCCATATCGCCGAAATGCATCTGCATCGGCGCCTGTGCGGCCTCGTCCTTATAAGGCACGATCTGTCCGCCATAGTAGACGACCGACGCCGCCACACCGTCGACCCGTGTGCCAGTTAGGAAGGACAACGTTCCGCCCCAGCAATATCCCACGGTGCCGACCTTACCGGCGGATTGCAGTTCCTTTACCACGGCAGCGATATCCGCAACCGGCCCGTCATCTCCAACCTTGGCGCGAAAGTCCCGGCCGGCCTGCATGTCTTCCGGAGTATACCCCAGATCGACACCGCGTTCGGCGCGGTCGTAAAGCGCCGGTGCAATCGCTAGGTAGCCATCCGTCGCATAACCATCCGCGATTTCCTTTATGTGCGCATTGGCACCGAAGATTTCCTGAATGACGCAAATCCCGCCTTTGGCCGTGCCACTGGGCTCTGCCTTGTAGGCGTCGAATTCATGCCCGTCGGCAGCCGTCAATCGAATCATTTCTCCCATAACCGGAGTCTCCCTCAGATGTTCGTATTGGCTGGCGCAACTCTAGGCAGACGCACCTCCGGCGACAAGAATTTTGCGAGGCGCTTTAGCGCCCTCCAGCGACGGCCAGATTGTGGCCAGTGACGTAGGACGCCTCGTCGGATACCAGAAATAGCACAGCATTGGCTACCTCGACCGGTTGGCCAAGCCGCCCGAGCGGGGTCATCCGATCAGGACTGAAATCGACCGTCTCGTTCAATCTGCGTAGATTGGCCCCAGCGCGTTCAGTATCGATCGGACCGGGCGCGACACAATTAACCCGGATGTTGAACTCCGCCAATTCCAGCGCCGTGTCGCGCATAAACCCATGCACGCCAGCCTTACAGGTCGAATAAGCCGACCCGCCCTGATAATAGGCGGTCCATGGTGTACCCTCCCTGGCACCGGAAGACAGGCAGATGATCGCGCCGCGTTTCCGCTTCATCATATGCGGGACCGCCGCCCGCGTGCAGAGAAACATACCACGAAGATTTAGCTTGATCGTGTGATCCCAATCCTCGACCGACATATCCCAAATCTTCGAATTGCGGCTGCCCCCCACATTATTCACTAGGCCATCTATCTGGCCAAAATGCTCGATCGCTGCCTCGATCAGCTCCGCCGCCGGCTCCTCTTCGGTGACGTCACCGACCACGGTGACTGCCTCCCCTCCATCCTTGCGAATGGCTGTCGCTGTGGCGGCCAGGCCCGGCCCATCGATATCGGCCAGAACTATCTTCGCGCCATCATTAGCAAGGCGCAGCGCGATAGCCTCACCCAACCCATTGGCGGCGCCCGTCACCACGACCACCTTATTCTGCACACGTCCCATGGGGGTCTCCTTCGTACTTTTTCAAGGATATGGATCGCGAACCCGTTTGGTGAGTCACGAAATCGCGGTTTTTGATGATGCCGGTTCGGCTTACGGGACGTTAACTCCAGCTTCCCAGATAATTCTGCCAGAGCTGTCTTCCAGTTTCAGCATCGTCTCCGTCGGATATGCATTACTCCAGAAGGCCGCGCATCCGCCGCTCCGGTCTCGCTGTCATCGCGGCTTTCCCTTTCACCCCAAGTGAATTCAAGTAAGCTCACAGAAATGCCCCCTTATACCGGCGCTGCCTGGACGACCACTCGCATCTGGAATCCTAGGCCCGGCCGCAAGCTTTCGCAGACCAACTGACTGACACGGGAATAGGTCGAGGTGAATATCTCTCCCCAGGTCACCCCGGAAGGAAGGCGAGCTAAGGTTAGATCTCCCCCCGCTCCCGCATCGCCTTGACTTCACCGGCCTCGATACCGAGCCATTCGCCGTAGACGTCCTCGTTATTTCCGCCGTGCAGCGGGGCGGGGCGAATCGGCACATGGCTGCCGGACATTTGCAGCGGCCAGCCGGCGACAGTGACCTTGCCGCGCTCCGGCTGTTCGATTTCCTGCATCATACCGCGGGAGAGGAAGTCTTCATCACGCATCAATTCATAGGTGTTGTAGACGGCACCGCACGGGACCTTCTCGCCGGCAATCGCTTCCATCACTTCTGTTTTCGTATGCTGGGTAGTCCAATCGGTGATGGCTTTCTCGACCTCTTCCTTGTGCTGAAAGCGGAGATCGCCGTTTGCCATTCGAGGATCGTCCGCCAGATCCTCGCGGCCGATCACCTTGCAGAGCCGTCTCCAATGCTCTTCGTTGCCGCGCGAGCAGAAAATATAGGCGTAGTCGTCCTTGCCGCCCGGCTTGCACGGATAGAGGCCGCCCGGGGCCGTGCCAACAACACCGTTCCCGCCGCGGGGCAGCACGTCGTCTCGCGCCGCTTGGCGGCTCATCGGTGTGCGGCAGTAGTTCAGCATGGCGTCCCGCATAGCAATCTGGATGTGCTGGCCCTTGCCGGTGGTAACCCGCTGAAACAGCGCGGCGATGATGCCCATGGCCGTTAACATGCCAGTGCCGGTATCACCGACGGTGGCGCCAGGCCGAATCGGTGGCTCGTCGGGCATGCCATTGATCCCCATTGTGCCACCGGTCGCCTGCGCAATCATGTCGAACGAGAGATAGTCCGCATGCTTGCTGTCTGGCGCGAAACCCTTAACCTGCGCGAAGATCAGGCGCGGGTTGATCTCCTGCAGGCGCGGCCAATTGAAGCCGAGACGCGCGAAGGTACCGGGCGCCATGTTCTCGATGACGACATCCGCCTGTTCGAGCATTTTAGTCAGCAGCACCTTGCCCTCTTCCGTCTTGAGGTTGCAGGTCACAGCGCGCTTGTTCAGGTTGTAATAGACGAAATACGTCGAATCGACGCCGGGCATGTCGGTGAAGCCCCAGCGTCCAGGCTCGCCCCGCTTCGGCTCTTCCACCTTGACCACGTCGGCACCGAGCCAGGCCAGCGCTTCGGTGCAAGATGGCCCTGCTTCAAACTGTGTCAAATCCACCACCTTGATACCATTCAAGGCAGTAGGTGCATCCGTTGTCATCATATCGTTCATCACATCCTCCTCCCGTTGACGCGGAGTTGTTCAATTTATCTTGGAGAGCGATATATCTTATCTCCGCTCTTTGGCGATTCCGGCCCGCGAAACCACTGGTCATACCCTGGAAAGGTGGGCGTCGTGCGTACTTAATTATGATTCCGCCGCGATCGATATCCGCAAGGGCTTGGAGGCCGACCATCGACGTGCTTGGAAATCGCTTGCGCGGCCGGGAACATGGCTGACCGGTGTCGAAAGGATTGAGCTCGCACATGAGGCTCGAAACGCGCTTGACTGCAACTTCTGCCCAAAAAAACCTCTCCTCGTATCGCCGAACGCCACGGCAGGAACGCAAGAAACGGCGTCGGAACTTCCGGAAACTTAACTCGACGCCATTCATCGGGTGACAAACGATCCATCGCGGCTTTCACGACGCTGATTTGAGAGCGTGATCTCCGCCGGACTGCACGAAACGCACTGCGTGGAGATCGTTGGTGTCATCGGTATCGTGTTTTCGGTAGACGTCTTCTGCCGAACTCTCGAGATCACGGCGCCTGAACTGCCCGCGCTATCTCCAAGTGAGCCAATCCAAAATAGACCCGCCGGCGCCAATCAGAACGGCCATTGTATCCAGACAATCGCACCCCAAGACCTAGGACCGGAAGAAGCGGACATATATACGAACAGCAACGCTGCGAATATTTATCGCGCGCTCAGCCTTGTTCCGGCCGAAGTTCGAATGTTCCGGAATTTGGTCGATCACCTTTATCTGCCGGCTGACAATATCTTCAATATGGAAACCGACTACCGAGTCATTGGCCACGCGCAGATCGAATTGATCGCCGGCCGGATATCCGTCAATAACCGATGTTTGCATTGAGAGACAAGCCACGCCGTGCTGCTACGTGCGAGCGGCCAGCACGACGAAGCTGATTACGACGTTGCCGCGCCCAAGGATGGAAATGTCGGTGGCGGCGCACATGGTGAACTGCTCGTCGCGTTTGTCGACGCGACCATGGGCATCGGCGACAGATCAACGGCGGACCTGCGCGGGGAGGTTGGACAAATCTTGGGAGACGCCGCCTTGGTCGATATCGCGGCGGTCATCGCAACATTTGAGGCAATGGACCGAATCGTCGACTCAAACGGCACGCCGCTCCAAGACTTCAAAGAAGCAGTGACAGTCGATCTTCGCCGGGAGATTGGATTTTAAACGTTAAATCGGAAGAGGATAACGTCCGCGTCCTGGACGATATAGTCGCGTCCTTCAAGGCGCATCTTACCCGCGTCCTTGGCGCCTTGTTCGCCGTCAAAGACGATAAAGTCATCGTAGGAGATGGTCTCGGCCGCGATGAAACCCCGTTCGAAATCAGTGTGGATGCGGCCAGCCGCGTGCGCGGCCCCAGTTCCGCCCGGCACCGTCCAGGCCCGGCTTTCCTTAGGTCCCGAGGTAAAGAACGTGATGAGATCAAGCAAGCGGTAGCCCGCCCGAATAACGCGGCCGAGACCCGGTTCGCTGAGCCCCAATGATTCGAGATACTCCGCCTTCTCTTGCGCATCGCCAAGCTGTGCCACTTCCGCCTCGATTGCAGCCGATACGACAACCGTCTCCGACCCTTCGGCCACCGCCATCTTAGCGACGGCTCGCGAATGCGCATTGCCTTCGGCGGCGTTTTCTTCCTCGACGTTGCAGGCATAGAGCACCGGCTTTGCAGTCAGCAGGTTGAGCCGGCGAAAAATCGCCCGCTCCCCGGGAGAGACATCGACGGTACGGGCCGGCTTGCCCTCGCGCAGAATCGCCAGGACCGGCTCCATGACCGCGAACCGTTGCTTCGCTTCTTTCTCGCCCTGCTGTGCGCGCTTTTTGATCGGGTCAATTTGACGTTCAATACTCTCAAGGTCGGCCAGCAGCAATTCAGTCATGACCGTCTCCGCATCTCGGACCGGGTCGATCGAGCCTTCGACATGGCTGATGTTCTCATCCTCGAAACAGCGCAGCACCATGACCACCGCGTCGACTTCGCGAATATTGGCGAGGAACTTGTTGCCGAGGCCCTCCCCCTTCGACGCGCCCTGCACAAGGCCAGCGATGTCCACAAATTCCAGAAAGGTGGGAATTGTCTTGGCGGACTGGGCGATACCACTGATCCTATCCAACCGGTCGTCCGGTACAGGCACCCGGCCGACATTCGGCTCGATCGTGCAGAACGGATAGTTCGCGGCCTCCGCCGACACAGTCTCTGTCAGAGCGTTGAACAGGGTAGACTTGCCGACATTGGGCAGGCCGACAATGCCGCAATTAAACCCCACCCTCATCCTCCTTCGGCGCGTCTTGGCGTTCCGGTTTCGGCGGTGGCGGCTTGATCTCTAGCGCCACCTTGGTCATGAAGGCATTGTGCTGTTCAGAGTCAGCCAGCATCGGCGCCGCATCCCCAATAGCGTCGATCAAGACCGATAGGTCCCGTTCTTCCACCTTGGCGAAATCCGACAGGACATGCCCGTGGACGCGGTCCTTGTCGCCCGGATGCCCGATGCCTATCCGCAACCGCGCGTAGTTTTTGCCGAGATGAGCGTCAATGCTGCGCAGACCGTTGTGCCCGGCATGCCCGCCCCCTTGCTTTATACGAATTTTGCCGAAAGCGAGGTCGAGTTCATCGTGCAAAACGACAACGTCATCCGGGTCGAGTTTGAAGTACCGGGCGGCTTCTCCAACAGCCCGTCCGGATTCGTTCATAAAGGTCGTCGGTTTCATTATCAAAACCTTTTCGCCACCGAAGTGGCCTTCGGACGTGACGGCCTGAAATCGGCCACGCCATGTACCGAAGCCATGACGGCGGACAATCTCGTCCACCGCCATGAACCCGATATTGTGACGATTCCTCTCGTATTTGGGGCCGGGGTTTCCCAAGCCCACGAGCAGCAACATGAGAGTGCCCGCCTACTCCTCGGTCTCGTCTGTCGCTGCGGACTCTTCGCCAGCCGCATCCTCGGAGACGCCGCCCTCTTCGCCCTCTTCGCCTTCCTCGCCCTCGGCAGCCGTCTCTTCGGCAACCACGGTCGGGGCCGCGATCGTGGCGATGGTGAAGTCGCGATCCGTAATCGTTGGCTCGACCCCGTCAGGCAACATCACCATGCTGATGTGAACGCCCTCACCGATCTCAAGGCCGGCCAAGTCGATTTCGATCTCGTTCGGAATGTCGTCGACGCGGCAGATGAACTCGATGGCATAGCGCACCACGTTCAAAACGCCGCCACGGCGCAGACCCGGGCAGTCATCTTCATTGATGAAGTTACACGGCACTTCGACGGCGAGCTTGGTATCCGAGGTAACCCGGAGGAAGTCGATATGCTGCGCCCGGTCTGTCACCGGATGAAACTGTACGTCACGCGGTAGTACGCGTTCGTTCTTGCCGCCAGCTTCGAGCGTGTACACCGTCGAAAACAGGTTCCCCGACGTAATTTCGCGCTGCAGGTCGCGGGGCTCGACGGAAATCATAACCGGGTCCGCCTTACCGCCGTAAATCACGGCTGGAATGCGTCCCGCTCGACGTTCCGCCCGAGCTGCCCCCTTACCGGCCCGATCACGCGCCGTTACCGCCATTGTGGCTTCGGCCATGGTATCTCTCCTTAAATCAGGTAAATCCGGCGCGGCCTCCAGGGGTGCCGTCGCCGAAACGCTTAATTCGCCGCGGTGAATAGTGCTTTAGAGCAAATTAGTCAAACAGACTCGATACGGATTGCGAACTGCTGATCCGCATAATCGCCTCCGCCAGGAGCGGCGCAATCGTAATTTGACGGATGTTCTGGGCCACCCGGACCGCTTCGGTCGCGAGGATACTGTCCGTCGTGACCATCATTTCGATCGGCGAGGACGACACTCGAGCCACGGCCCCACCAGACAACACACCATGCGTGACATAGGCGCATACCGACGTGGCACCTGCGTCGGTCAAAGCGACCGCCGCGTTACACAAGGTGCCGGCGGAATCGACAATATCGTCAACAAGGATGCAGCGCTTACCTTTCACATCTCCGATAATGTTCATCACTTCGGAAACACCAGCCTGTTCACGCCGCTTGTCGATAATAGCGAGGTCGGCATCGATGCGTCGTGCGATCGACCGGGCACGGACCACCCCACCCACATCAGGAGAGACGATAATCGTCTCTTGACCATCGTCGAATGCCTCCTCGATGTCGCGGCCGAAGACCGGCGCGGCATAAAGGTTGTCAGTCGGAATATCGAAGAAGCCCTGAATCTGGCCCGCATGCAGATCCATGGTGAGGACCCGGTCGGCACCTGCAGTCGTAATCAAGTTCGCAACCAGTTTAGCCGAGATCGGTGTCCGCGAACCGGTCTTGCGATCCTGGCGGGCGTATCCATAGTAGGGAATAACCGCGGTAATCCGCCAGGCCGAGCTGCGCTTCAAGGCGTCGACCGCAACCAGCAGTTCCATGAGATTGTCATTCGCTGGGTAACTCGTCGACTGTATTACGAAAACGTCTTCGCCACGCACGTTCTCGAGAATTTCGACGAACACCTCCATATCGGAGAAGCGTCTGACGGACGCCTGCGTCAACGGTACGTTCAGGTACGCAGAAATCGCTTCCGCCAACGGACGGTTACTGTTGCATGGCAAAATTTTCATTTGGAACGTCTCCCGGCGGCCGCCTGTCTCCGGCGAGGGTCTCTATAACAAGGGCGTATCTTCCTGTAAACGGCGCCGCGAAAATGGGGGTCCGGACCTCAGCGGAGCGCCGCGGGTACGGCAAGGCTATGTGACTGCGGATCGCGCAAACGACGAACCGCCTCAACGATTTGCGGCCGAATCGCAAGCGCAATATCGAAAGCCAAAGACCCCCATTTGCGATCAAGGCGCCCTTTCGGGAGGACATTCTCCTGTTTCAATACAGCAACTGTTTTTTGCTCGGAATCCCGAATCGTCCACACGAGTCGCACTTGGTCCTGCTTGTCCGAATGCGCCGTAACCTCGATCTGTGCATCGAGGCACGGACCCGTGTGCTCCGTTTGCGATGCGACCGCCACTTCGGTGCGGCGAAGTACGGCATGGACCGCCCGCCGTAGTGCAGCGTCACCGTCCCCTGGCGCACCGGAAATTTCTCCCAGGATCAGGGTAAGATCGCGATCCCGCCGCACTTTTGGCCGATCCCCGATCATGGTCCGGGCCACCGCGGGCACGATATGTTCCACGAATTCAGCCTCTCCCAGAGTCGGGTCCCGCGCCAATCTCTCGAGCAACACGCTTGTGCGGCTTTCCTGTGCCAGCAGCTCGCGGCCCTCGTGGTCGGACAACCGCCAATAAACAACGACGTCCACCCACCCCGCGCGGGAATTCGCGAGGAAATACCATCCTTCCAGCAAATTTCCTGAATTCAGGAATTCCGCGGAGGTGGCCGGTATGTCGTGGAGACGCAGCCCTTCGGCAATGGATTCCGCAAGTGGCGACGCAAGCTCAGGCGGGGCGTCGTACACCGGCGCCACGACGACCCCGGGACTGTCGCTGAGCTGCAGCAGGGGATTTGCCCGGTCTTTCGCGCTCGGTTCGAACGGCTTGGGCAGCTTCCCGCAGGCCGAAATCACGACAAAAGCGGCCAGAACCGCGATCTTAGTCCAAGACAAGAACACAGCAGACGAGCATTCCAACGAGGGTCAGGGCAAGGAGTTGCATTATATATGGCAT
>MDSX01014266.1_pt1 | contig 20083 bp, 10 predicted proteins | sample 811141 | NCBI WGS metagenome assembly MDSX01 (sample SAMN05326642, study PRJNA326480) | marine metagenome | isolation source: seawater | place: Atlantic Ocean: South East | collected 2010 | reverse complement strand
TCGACGAATGAAACGGCATCGATGCGATATGCAAAATGACGGCGCGGTTGACTCGCCAACACTTACGTTACGTTGGGGCGAGTTTGAATCCCTGTTGTATGGGCAAACAGATCCGAATGTACGGGGGCTCTCTTTGCCTCTTTCGAAGATGACGGCAACCTCCCGAATCGATCGCTAAGTGACATAGATTCTCTCCAGTCTTTTAAGTCCGTCTTTCCAGTGTGTTCTTCACGTGTTCTACATCGGACTCGCCGTCTGAAGATCTCCCCGCGCGCGCGGGACGGAGGAGCCGGGATTTCCGAGCCCGGAAACCTTCCCACCGCCGAATAACGCGTTCGTCTCCCCGGAGCGCGGACGATCGCGCGCCCGACGGATCGCATTCGCATCCCGCGCGCCCCCGAAGCCGATCGTTCAACTCCAAAAACGTGCTGGGCATGGAGCCGAACGCGGCCGGGGTGCAACGCCCGGAGTATGCGGGTCAGGGAACCTGTCACAAGTGCGCGGCGCCGCTGGGCAGGGGTAGCCGCGCGCACAAGAGATGCGGGAGGTGCGGCGTGACGTACCACACCACCGACTGCGGCCAGCGCTACTCGGTGCTCGACAACCCCACCGCGTATAACCTGGAGGACTGCCCAAAGGTGAACAAACTGCTTCGGATCCCTTCCTCTCCCCTTCCCGCCTCCTCTACCCGATCGCGTCCCCTCATCTGACCCTTCCCCTCCGCCGCATCCGTCTCACAGTGCACCAAGCTATGCCTCTGCGCGAACGGGCCGGTGATGTGCCACGCCGGTAGGCTCAGGTTCCGCAGGAAGGCCGGCAATGAGCTGCAGAAGGGTGTCGTCACACACGGTGTCGCGCTCAACCCCAAGACTTTCGCCAACCCGCGGCGCGGTAAAAATCCCGACGCCACCGGCCTCCCCGCGAGCTCCGCCGGGAACGTCAGAGATCAGCCCGCGGTCGTGGCCGCGAGTACCGCCGCGACGACGGGAATCGGCCGCCGGTCGGGGGCGGGCGCGGCTACCCTCCTCGCCGCGGCTGACGCGTCGAAGACGGGACTCGGCGCGCTGGGAGGTCTCGGGGGACTCGGCGCGCTCGGGGTGCTCGGAGGGTTCGGGGGGATGAACTACGCGGGCATGGGCCTCAACGCATCCACGCTCGGGCTCGGTCAGCAGGCGCAGCAGCTCGGGCTCGGTCAGCAGCAGTTGGAGTCCACCCTGATGACGATTCTGACGCTCAACGCGCGGCTCAACGCGGAGAACGCCGACCTCAAGCAACAACTCGCGGAGATCGCCTTGAAACTCAGGAACCAGACCGTGGTGTGCAAACAGTGTCACGCCCCCGCGAACATCGCCGAGCTCCTGGGAGCCGCCGGTGGTGGGCAGCATCCGGCGCACGTGGATGCCTTGCGGAGGGCGAACCTGCAGCACGCGCAGCTCGCGGCGGCGATGTCCGCCGGGGGTCTCGCGGGACTGGGCGGTGCGCCGGGCCTGCCCGCGGGGTGGCAGGGTATGGGGTTGAACGACGTGGGACTGTTCTCGGCCAATGGGTCGGCGGGACTCCCGGGTGTCACCGGGTTGACGGCCGGCACCAACGCCGCGCAGGGCAGGATGAAGATTTCCGGGGTGCCAAACGCGACCGGAGCACACGGGCTGGCCGGAACACACGGGCTGGCCGGAACACACGGGCTTGCCGGAACACACGGGCTGCCCGGAGCACACGGGCTTGCCGCCCACGCGACCGATCCAAAGATGTCGCTCGGCGGACTCTCCGCGCTCCAGGCTATCGCTAAGATACAGTCGCAGTCGCCATCGCCTCCAAAGGTGCAGGCCGGCGTTGACGCCGCCGGTTTGAAACGACCGGCCGCGGAGCCCGTGAAGGAGGAAGCTCTTAACGTGGAGAAAGAGCCGGAGGCGAAGAAATTGAAGGCATCCGAGCCAGATGAGATTCCCGCGGAGAACGACGACGTGTCGGTGGGGCAAGAAACGTGAATATTAGAGCGAGAGTACGAGTATTGAATTGCTACGTGTTGTCAGTTAAAAGTTACGAGTAGAAGGAAGACTAACGTCTTAGTTTCTGTTCGTCTATCATTTGCGGTGGTCCGGCGGGTTAAATGCACGTTCGTCAGCCTTCGACCACAAGAAGGCGGAACAGAACAGCCAATCCGGCGAAACCACGTGCTTACCGTTCTCCTTTGCCCACTGGCATTTCCCAGTTCCCCAAGTCTTGGCGACGACGTGTGAGGTGTTGGGACCCGGTTGGGTCTCGCACCTGGCACCGAACTGCTCCGCCAGTCGCCACATCTTGTGCGTGTGCGGAGCGGCATCCAGCGGGAACACGCCGGAGAAGACCAGCTCGGTGCCCGCGAGAATCTTCCTCTTCTCGAGCGCGAGAATCTCCGGGACGGTGACTGGGACCTGGGGGTCCTTGTGGTTGGGAGTAATCTCCGGATTTTTACGCCTCGCCCCGTCGCCTTCCCCGTCGCCATCCGACTCCGAATCTAAACCCCAGGCGAGGTCCGCCATCTCGGCGTCCTTGGCCTTCTTATTCGCGAGCGCGAGGTGAGCCGCCCTCTCCGCGAAGAAGTCCTGGTGCACCCGCCGCAACACCTCAAACGCGGCGGACAGCGTGCTCCTATCCGCGACCTCGTCTACCCTCCTCTCCAGCAGGGACGCCCCGTGCCGCCACATCCCGAACTGCTTGAGCGCGGAGGGGAAGTAGAGGTACCGATCGATCTCGATGAGATTTTCTTCGTGATCCGGCCACACCCCGACGTGATCGTCGAGCACCACGGCGATGGAATCGAGGCCGGAGAGCTCACCGTCCAGCCGCTTCTTGTCCGCCGGACGCAACTCGCCAAACTCGTCCATCTGCCCGAGACCAATCACGGAACCCTTGATGTGCTGCCTGCCGGGGTCGATCAGCTGCCTCATCTCGTCGGCGTACGACTGACTGCCCATGGTGATGACGTGGACCTCAAACATCGCCGCAGCCTGCCGCAGGAACTTTTTCACCCCCGGCCTGAGCTTTGTCCAAATCTGTAGCCTCTCGACGAAGTGCAGGGTCTTTCCCTCGGGACCGAGTCCCCTCTCGTGGTCCAGCCTGAACTTGAGCAGACCCGCCTCCGGCTCATCGGCCATCTCCGTGGACATGCACGAGTTGAGCAGCGTGTGATCGAGGTCGAGGACGAGAGCCAGCTTCCGCCGCTCGAGCAGATTAAGCACGGACGCACTCGCCCTCGACGCCGGACCCTTCACCTTCGAACCCGGTCCCTTCGCCTTGGTCGCCATCGTCTTTTGAGGTCCCCACTGCGGGACGAGATCGGCGCGTCCGCGAGTGCGCGTCCGCGGAATCGTGCCATCTCCCTCCCCCGTCTTCGCCTCCCCTTCCCCGCCGCCGCTCCCTCCCAGCGCGGCTACCTCCGCTTCGTCCGAGAAGACTCGATGCGCAGCGTACTGCAGACTCGGTCTCGCCTTTAAGACTGGGGAGATGGGCTCGTCTTCCAGGGAGACGGGCTCGTCTTCCGTCTCCGCGGTCTCGGCCACCCGCCCGGACTCGACGGAACCGGCCCCGCCGCGCCCCTCGCCCCCCTCGGACTCGGGAGTCCGCAAGGGGACGTCGCGCACCTCGCCCTCTTCCTCGCTGCTCAACAGATCGACGACCTCCGCGGCGGCACTCCCAACTCCCGCCCCGGTGTTCCCTGCATTCGCGCTCGCCTGCTTCTCCTTCTTCTTCGCCGACTTCCTCTGCTTGGATCGGCGCGTCCGGACCCGCTTCTTCTTGGACGTTCCTCCCTGGCCCCCGGCTGCGTGTTCCATGTACTTTTGTCGCGCCTCCTCCATCTCCTCAGGCGACGGCCTCCGTTGCTTCGCAATCTCTTCGTAGTACTCCCGAACAAAGTCATCGATGCGACCCGTCGGGCCGACCCTCTGGAGGACAACATTGATGAGGTTATCCGTCTCCGTCCCACCGGGTGGTGGTGGCAGGGGCGTGAACACGCCCCTGCCCGACGTGGAAGCCACCGTTCCATCTCCCCCCGCACGCGGCGGCGGGAGGGGATCTACCCTGTGGCTTCCGTCCCCAGTTGCCGGCGGCGGCGCCAAAGGCCGATACCTCCACTCGGTCGCATTGCCCGCGACTGGGGGAGGAGGAGGAAGTGGACGCCTGTCCCCTTGTCCCATTTTCCCTCCGCCCGCGCGGCAGTCTCTGCTTCTTCCAGGAGGACCCACAAAATAAATGTCTTTGCGAGAGTTGAAGCAGCCGTGGTTACGTCGTCGAGAGCGTTTGCTCGTCACAAACCATCTATCTACCTACACGCCGGGAACACTTCAAGAAAACGTCAAAGCTTCATGCGCTTCTTACGCCCTCCGCCCCCACCCTCGCCGTCCTCCTCCTCCCCAGCGCGCTTACCCGGGCCCCCGTCGCCGCCCTTTCCATCCCCGAACGCGACGTCAACCTTGTCGCCGTACTTCTCCTTCATCATCTTGTGCAGGCTGCCGAGCTCGGAGTTTATCTTCTGGTCCCGTTCCTTCTCCAGCGCCTTGACGTCGGGTTTACCGCCCTTGGCGCCCAGCCCCGGCTTGCCCTTGCCCCCCCGCGCCCTGGCATCCCCGGCGTCGTCAGCCTCCCCGTCGTCGCCCGCCTTTTTCTTCTTCTTGCCGTCGTCCTCGTCGTCGCTCTCGTAGGCGTTGGCGCTGAATCCACCGATCCCGCCGGCGTAACACTCGCCGTAGCCGTCGTCCGCGGCCAGGGACATCTCCGCGCGGCGTTCCAGCTCCGCCTTCGCCGCGGCGGCGTCCATCGGCTTGTTTCCCGGACGGAGCTTGACCTTCTCCTTGGTGAGGATTCCCTTCTCCTTGTCGCGCGCCGCCTCCGCCGCCTCCTCTTGCTCCTGGAGCTTGACGGAGTGCGCGGATATGGCGAGCGCGAAATCGGGTTTGGTCTGGAGGTACCCACTCGCCGCGTTGGGATCCCACCGCTCCTTGCCGTCCTTCGTCACGGTCCCCGCGGCGACGTACTCGGCGAAGTACTCCTTGTACGGGTCGATGGATTTGAAATCCGGCGCGGGCGGAGCGGGGAGGGGTCCCGCGAGGCCGTAGACGTCCTCGGTCACGGGGCCATCCACCTTGTACGCCTCCTCCGTATACGTCTTCCTCCCGGCGGTACCCTCCTCGGGCTCATCCTCGCCGAATATGGACGTCTTCCCGTCGCCGCCGGGCGCGGATGTCTTCTTTGCCACAGTCGGCACGTAATCCTTCCCGGCGTCTCCGAAGATGTCCTCGTCCGAATCCACCGGGCCCGCGCGTTTCTCCTCCTCGGCGAGTGCCTTCGCGCGCGCTGCAGCAGCGGCAATCTCCGCCTCCCTCGCCGCCCTCTTCTTTGATTTCTTATCAGGTTTACCCTTCCCCTCCTCCGTCGCCGCGTCGGATGGCTTCTTGGGCCAATTTCCCGCATCCGCGTGCTTCTTGAAAACCGCCGCGACGTCCATGAGAATCTTCTTGTCCTTCTCCGAGACGAACCGGTACTCGGGGTTGAACATCTTGTGGCTCGGGGGCTCCGACATCGGCCGCATCACCGTCGTGACCTTGTCAGTCGGATCGTCGAGGTTGAACCTGAACGCGAGCCGACCGGATGCAAACTTTTCGTTTGGAACAATCGGGCCCTCGTCCTTGGGCGGCGGCACGTACGGAGGGCGCCTAGCCTCCGACTCTGGCTTCATGAACCGCTCGGGCACGCCGGTCGGGTCGTCCAGGTTGAACCTATACGCCAGCCTCCCCGACGCGAAGTCCATGTTCACGTCCTTCGGGTCCGGCCGCTTGTTCGACTCGATGACCCAGTCGTGCAGTCTCCGAGCCATGTCGCTGTGAAACACGAGCTCCTTTCCGTCGTCGTCGAACCTTCGACCGTCGTCCACGGGCTCAGGCGATGCCTGTTTCGCCTCCCCCGGGGCCTTCTTCGCCTCCCCCGGAACCTTCTTCGCCTCCCCCTCGACGTACGCGTCGTCCTTCTCCTTCTCCTTCAACTCGGCGCGAACCTTGCGGAGGAGCGCAAAGTCCAATCCCTTGACGAGGTGCGTGTGCTCCATGTCGCCTCCAAGGTACTTGGATTCCTCGACGGACAGCTGGCGGAGCTCATCCTGCGCACCGGGTGGAGCGTACCCCGGCACCTTGCCCGGGGCTGCCCCGGGGAAGAGCGCCTGATCGCCCTCGTAGTCCGGGTTGGCCTCCTCGCGCCTCTCCTTGGCTCGGTCGCGATACCCCGGACCCTCGGGCTCGTCCTCGGCGGGCTTTGGGCGGGGCTTGGGCTTGAACTTGGGCTTGGGTTTCTGAAACTCGCCGCGGTTCCCGCCCTTGCCGCCGCCGCCGACGGCCCTCGGCGTCATCAGAAGCTGCGCGGGGATGATGGAAGGGGAGGTGGTTAGATCTCATGAAAAAGGAGAATCGTCAGGCGGTCGCTGGGAACTGACTACCATCGCGGGAGTCCACACTCACCTTTCGAAAGTCGGCATTCGACTTTGGCGTGGGCTTCTCGGGCACCGGGTTGGCGTAGTCCGGCGCCAGCGGATTGGACACATCGTCCGCCCCCATCGCGCCCCGGCCGTCTCGACGTGTGGGAACCCTTGAGAAGGTACGAAGGTACAGAGGTACCCTGAGCGCAGGACCCATTTTCACAAAAAGCTGCCTCAGAACCAAACAGAAGTCGGCGGAAAAGAAGGCGCCGCATATTTCCCGCGAACGCATTCCACACCACACGGCAGCATAGTCTTCGCTTGCGTACACGCATTCGAACACGCTCGCTAGTTGTCGCCACACCGTCGAAAGAACGCCCATAGGCTCCCACAGCCCGGCACAGTCCGAGAGCTAAGCCCAAAGAGTGCACATCTCGCATCACACAACGACCGCCGCCGCAACAATGCAGAAGGTGTCAAAGAAGAAGAAGGTGGAGGAGCCCGAGCAGATGCAGGAACCAGGCAAGCGCAAGCGCAAGGAGGTCGAGTCCAGCAAGGCCATCGCCAAGGCTGGCAAGGCCTCCAAGCAGTCCAAGAAGAAGGATGAGGAGGACGCCGCGGTCGCCGCCGCGAAGAAAAAGAAGTCCAAGAAGCCCGTCGAGTCCGATTCCGACAGCTCCGACAGCTCCGACTCCGACTCCTCCAGCTCCTCATCTTCCGAGTCGGACTCGGACTCGGACTCCGACTCCGACGAGCAGATCGCGCCCGAGACCCCCAAGGCTTCCACCGACGACGCCCAGGAAGCCTCCGACGGCGACGCCTCCGTGGATGAGAATCACGTGAGCAACTTCAACCTCTCCAAGGAGGTGTGCGCTCAGCTGGAGACCAAGGGAATCACCTCCCTCTACAGCATCCAGGCGCAGTGCTTCCAGCCCATCCTCGACGGTAAAGACCTGGTGGGCCGCGCGCGCACGGGCTGCGGCAAGACCCTCGCCTTCGTCCTGCCCATCGTCGAGGTCATCAACCGCGAGAACCCGATGCCCGCGAACGGCCGCAGGGTGCAGGGCCGCCGACCGGTGGTGGCCCTCCTCGCGCCCACCCGCGAGCTCGCCAAGCAGGTGCACACCGACTTCCAGCATATCGGTAAGGCGTTCGGCCTCGTCTCCATCTGCGTCTACGGCGGTGCCCCTTATGGCGATCAGGAGCGCGCCCTCAGGCAAGGTTGCGACATTGTCATCGGCACCCCGGGCCGCGTCAAGGACCACCTCGACCGCAAGACGCTCAGCTTCGAGAAGCTCAGGTTCAGGGTGCTCGACGAGGCGGACGAGATGCTCAACATGGGCTTCGTGGAGGACATCGAGACCATCCTGAACCACGCCAAAGACAACGCCAACCTCCAAACCGTGCTCTTCTCCGCCACCCTTCCCAAGTGGGTCGCCGACATCTCCAGCAGGTTCCTCACCCCGGGGTACACCACCATCGACTTGGTTGGCAACGAGAAGCAAAAGGCGTCCAGTTCCGTGCAGCACAGGCTGATTAACTGCCAGTGGAGCGAGAGGACCGACCTGGTGTGCGACCTCATCCGCGCCACGGTGCCGGGCGACGGCCGCGTCATCGTCTTCTGCGACACCAAGCGCGACTGCGGCGAGCTTCAGGAGGCGCTCCAGAAGGAGCTCGAGAAGGGTGCCAAGGCTCTCCACGGCGACGTGAACCAGTCCCAGCGCGAGGTTGTGCTCGACGGGTTCAGGAAGAACAAGTTCCAGACCCTCGTGGCGACGGACGTGGCGGCGCGCGGCCTCGACATCTCCGGCGTCGAGCTCGTGGTGCAGTGCGAGCCCCCCAAGGAGCCGGAGACCTACATCCACCGCTCCGGCCGCACCGGTCGCGCCGGCGCCACTGGTATTTGCGTGACCCTATGCACCCCCCGCAACGAGTGGGCCATCCCCAACATCGAGCGCAAGGGTGGGTTCAAGTTTGTCCGCATCGGTCCCCCCCAGCCCGCCGAGATGGTGGCGGCTGCCGCCAAGGTTGTCATCAAGCAGGTGCGCGCCGTGCACAAGGGCGCGGCGAAGATGTTCATGGACGCCGCGCGCGAGCTCCTCGCCGAGGGTGCGGGCGAGCACGACGAGGGCGCCGACCCCACGGAGATGCTCGCCGCCGCACTCGCCAAACTCGCGGGTCACGGTGAGCTCCGCCAGAGGTCGCTGCTCACCTCGCACACCGGGCAGACCACCCTGCTGTTCACTGCCGGCGGCAGCACCGAGATTCGCACCCCGACCTACGTGTGGAACTTCCTCAAGCAGCGCATGGACGAGAAGGACATCCAGCTCCGCAGGCTCACGCTCCAGGCGGACTCCAAGGGTGCGGTGTTTGACGTGCCCAGCGAGCTCCAGGAGAAGTTCCTGGCGCTCAGCGACGACAAGGGGCCCACCCCCATCACCATCTCGGTGTGCGAGGAGCTCCCGGAGCTGGTGATGAAACCGCCGCAGTCTGGCGGGTACGGTGGACGCGGCGGTGGACGCGGCGGCGGCTGGCAAGGACGTGGGGGGGGTCGCGGTGGGTTTAGCGGCGGGGGTCGCGGTGGGTTCAGCCCCGGCGGCAGGGGTGGCAGGGGAGGCGGAGGTGGTCGCTTCGGAGGCCGCGGCGGAGGCAGGGGTCGCGGCAGGTACTAATTACGAATTCATTTGTGTTGAATACAAAACCAATCGTCTACTTTCGCGGCAGCTAAGGCAGCCGGCCTCGGGCCGTCGGGTATTACAGAAGACGGCCAGAAATCGGCACTTGCGTCTGGTCAACGATTGTGGATGGTGGATGATTAGTACTCGAATGGTGACACATCTGTACTAGCTAGACTTGTCCTTGTAGAAGTCGTCCAGGCTCGTGTCGTAGCGGCTCATCACAATCTCCGAGCGAACCTTGCGGGTGGTGTCCGTGGCGACGCCGACGAGGATGAGCAGCGACGTCCCGGCGAAACCGCGGAAGGTGGTCAGGCCGGTGACCCCCTCCACCGCCGTGGGCGCGAGCGCGAGGAAACCGAGGAAGACGCTTCCGAGGATGGAGAGGCGCTCGAGGACCCTGGTGATGTAGCCGCTGGTGGCGGCTCCGGGGCGGACGCCGGGGATGCTCGCGCCCTGCCTCTTGAGCTGTTCCGCCACGTCCTTGGGCTCCAGCTGGAGGAAGGTGTAGAAGTAGTTGAAGAAGCAGATGAGCGCGATGTTCACCGGGACGTAGGCCACGCCGCCGGGGTACACAGCCTTGGCGGCGCCGATGATGACCGGGTTGGGCGCGAACCTCGCGAGGGTCGCTGGGAGCGCCAGGAGGGAGGAGGCAAAGATGATGGGCATGACGCCCGCCGAGTTCACCTTGAAGGGGAGGTAAGAGCTCTTCGCCAGGCCGCCCGCCTGGAACCTGGTGCTGTAGTTCATCGGGATCTTCCTCTCAGCCTCCTGCACGTAAACGATGCCGAGGGTGGAGAGGAAGAATGCGCCGAAGAACACGGGAAGCACCGTAACAGCGTCGCCCTTCTCGGAAGCCTCGGAGATCGTCTGACCGAACGAGCTGGGAAGGGAAGAAATAATGTTGGTGAAGATGAGCAGCGACGTGCCGTTGCCCAGCTTGAGCTCGGTGAGAACCTCGCCGATGTAAAGCAGGATCATGGCACCCGCGGTGAGCACTGCGGACGACTCCACCAGCCACCCGAGGTTAAAGTCCTCGACGTAGGGGCGCACGTACAGGCACTGACCCACCGCCTGCACGACGGCAAAGGCGAGGGCACCGTATCGCTGGTACTGCTGGAACTTGCGGCGGCCGGCCTCGCCCTCCTCCTTCTGGAGCTTCTTCAGGCTCGGGAACACCGAGGTGAGGAGCTGCGGGGCGCGTGGGGATGCGGGGTCAGTGATGAGCGCCGACGAGTGGCAAAGCAGGAGGGAAAAAAGACGACGCTCGTCGCGGCACGCGTGGCTCAGTTTCCGTTGTTGTTTTCATGGCGCTGGCGGCATTTTCCGCCGAACCTCAATCGAACGAGACCATTAGGTCATGTCATCGCCAGTGCTTTGCGACGAGGGGGGCGAGGTCTGACGTTGGGGTAAAACCGATCCGAGCTCGCGGGGTATATCACTCACCTGGAAGATGATGGAGGAGTTGATGTACGGGACGATGCCGAGGGAGAAGATGCCGAGCTTGGAGATGCTTCCACCGGTGAGGGTATCCACGTAGCTCAGCACGTTTCCGCCGCCCTGCAGGGACTCGGCGAAGGCGTCGCGGTCGACTCCGGAGATTGGAATGTACGTTCCCACGCGGCTGAGGATGAGGAGCAGAAGCACGGTGCCGATCTTGCCCGGGAGCTTGCTGTTCATGAGATCGTTCATGAAGTCGCCGCTACCGCCCGCGCCGGTGTTCATGGCCTTGACGCTGCGGCCACCGCGGGTCATCGCCATCACGGACCCGGAACCCTCAAGACGCCGCTCGTCGCTGTTCCAATCGTTGTCCCCAACCTCCCAGCCCTTCTGCCTGCCCAAACCCAGGGGATCCCAGACGCCGTCGGCACCGAGCCCGGGCATCATCGCCACTCCGACGTTCGCGACAGCGCGCGTCCTGATCTCCGCGCCCCGCGCCGCCGCCGCGGGCCTGACGATCGGCCTCGCCGACGCCGACCCTCTTATCCGGTTAACCTCGCCACCGTTACGGCGCCCCCTCATCGCCTTGGGGAGCGCCGCGAGCGATCCGAGCGACATCGCCGCGATCGCCGCCATGGTTCGTTGTCCCTTTGACTCTACGCGGTCGCACGAAGCGCACTCGCGTCTCACGAAGTGGGGTATCGGAGCGAGGGGAAGACGTCATCGTCACCGATAAATCAGGTTTTTATCGGACCGATCAAGCTGAGGTGGATTGTAATGTTATGTGCAAACAGTATGAACGTATTTATTGTTAGTAGGTAAATTTAATATGTATGAACACACAGTGACAAGACATAGAACAATTACAAGTCGATGACGGGGGAAAATTGAAAACCAGTTCGTTTTGCCCGCCGCCCGCGAGATCATAGTGTGAGGCGAGGGGCCAGGGCCCAAGCCAGGAGTCCGATGGCCTCCGGAAGTAAAGTCCTCCCGAACTACCGGGAGGTCTTCTCCGTGCTCGAGGGCTTGGGGTCGATCGCGACATCGCCCGAGGAGGTCGAGAAGCTGCTCGGCTCGGCGACTGATTTTCTGAAGGAAGGTTTGGACAGTTTCAAAGCTCCGTCCCAGGCGTCCAAGTCCGCGGTGGAGAGCAGCACGGTGAGCGGGTACGGCGATCAGCCCCTCAACCTGAACGAATCGATCCGTAAGGTGACGGTGGAGGCATCGACCAGGCTCGCGCTGGACGAGGTGCAGACCTACGCGCTCCTGCGTCGCTGCGTGGATGAGGACAAATCTCCGTTGCCCACCGCCTGCGACGACGACCTCGTGGTCCGCCTGACCCGCTACTACTTCGCCGAGCGACTCCAGCTGATGAAATGTATCCAGGCGCTTCTGGAGCGAGGCACGGACGCGGAGCACGACGACGAGGAGGAGCTCATGCCCGCGCTCACCCACTCGCGCGCGTGCCTTCGAAATCTGCTGAGTGGAGGCCTGGAGGAGAAGCTGACGGGCGCGCTCTGCTCGCACATGCGCGGCGCCACCCCTGCGCGGCCGGTCGAGTACTCGAAGGACCGGAGGTGCAACGCCCAACTCGCCAAAATGTGGGCCACGCAGGCGCTGGAGGAGACGCAGGTGATGCTCGACTGCGCGTTCTACATGTACTACAGTCCGGCCAACAAGTGCTCGGCGACTAGGTTTGCGCAACTCGCCGCCGCGTTCGAGGGGGGCGCGCTGAGCCGGGCGCCGGCGTCCGCCGCGGAGCTGGTGAACAACGCGTGGGTGGACGGCGAACGTGGGGAGGAGTACGCCAGGGAGACCGTGAACAGCTTCTCGGACTCGTTCAGGTCGATGTGCTCGGTGATACTCATAGAGGCGATGGACCTGGAGGACGTCGTGTCGTCGCTGAGCGCCGCGGACGGAGGCGACGCGCACGCCATGCTGAACGTCGACGCGATGAAGGTCATAGCCACCGCGCTCGCTAAGTGGCCCTCGGACGTCACGCACGGCCCGGTGCTCCTGGCGTGGGCCACCCTCGTGTCGTTGGCTCCGTCGGCGGCTTCGGGCCTGACGCCGCCGCCCGAGGCTGACCCGGCTGGCACCGCGGAACGCGCGGCGGCCGGAGACGCGGGATTCGACTCGCTTCTGTCGCTGCTGCGCATGGACTACATCAAGGGGATCGGACACGCGTGTAAGTCAGTGCTGAAGAACCTCTTCACGGCGTCGCTCGCCGCGTTTGACGTTCTGCCCGTGCAGAGCCTGAAGCCTGGCGAGCTCGACACGCTGTTGAATATCCTAAGCGAGCTGGTCGAGGGGCAGCCGATCCTGTGCGAGCAGTTCTGGGGTGGCTCGCACGGGGACGGGCAGGAGGCGCCGCTGATGAACCTGCTGCTCGGGTGCAGGGAACGTCACCCGGCGGACGGCGTGCCCCTGCTCAGGGCCCTATCGTCCCTCTCCTCGGGACCCGACGCAGCCGCGTGCGCTCTGGCTTTCATCTCCAAGTCGCCGACGGTGGCGCTGCCCGCCCCTGGGCCGGGCGCGGACATGGCCGGATCGATCGTGCCTGTCGGACCCGACGGTGAACCCACACGCCGGTGGAAGAACGCGATCGAGCGGTGGGAAGGGGAGTACGCCGACTACGAACAGATAGCCTCGATGGGCTGGAGCAACGACGCGCCCCCCGCGCCGCCTTTACCCGCGGGTCCTGTCCGCGCGAACGTGCCGCTGGCCAGTGCCTACCTTCCCGGCGCGGCCATCCCCGCGGGCACGAGGGGCGTGGCGATCGCCAGCATGGGATCCACACAAGACGCCGCGGACGAAGGCGAGGGTGAGGAGGATGAGGATGACGAGAACGCGGTGATGGCCACGGCGGGTCCGTCCACCTCGGGGCCGGGGGCCGACATCGTCACCTGGGACGCGCCCGCGGATGGATTCGCGATCACGATCGCGCGCCTCTGCGTCCTGTCCACCGCGGGCGCGGTGACCGATGCGGATGCGAGTGAACTCGACGCCATCCTCAGCTTCATCGCCAAGGTTCTCGCGTCGGCTCCTTCGTTTGCCGCCAAGTTTGCGGCGGTGGACGTGTCCGAGGGCGTGCCGCAGGGGACACCCACCACCATACTCGCCGCGCTCACCGCGGTGATATCCACCGCGATGACACCGGGCAGGGCATGGTCCACGTTACCGTGCAAACTCGGGGGCAAGAACCACCCGGGGCTGGAGAGAACCGCGCTGGTGCTCTCCGCCGCTGCGCCGCTCGCAGCCGCCGTGCCCAGCAGCGCGCTCGCTCAGCTCTCGGCGACGCCCCTTCTTCACGCGGACACGGGAATGGCGCGGGGCGCGCTGGCGTCGATGCACGCCCCCGGGCCCGCCATCGGCCTGGCGATGTTCGAAAGGTCCGTCCTTCCCGCTGAGTGCACCACCGGGGAGTATCCGGTGACGCTCGCGCTGCTCGGGCTCACGGCGAAGCTGCTCTGGGCCGGCGCGGGCGCGGCGCCGATGATGACCCCGATCCTGCAGCACGTCTTCCAGGAGGTCCTCGTGCAGCACGGCATGTGGAGGTACCGTCGCAGGGCGGACCGGTGGGCCATGCACGCGGCGCTGGTGCGCGTCATCGCCGCCGCGCTCGCGCCTCGGCCCGGGCCCGCCAACGGATCGCGCCGAGCCGCCGTCGCGGGCTTTGTCTCCTCGGACGCGGCTGCCGCGGCGGCGACGCTGGCTCCGCTGACGATGGACGCGGACACGCTTCGACGCATGCACGACGTCCACGCGGCGGAGGTTGGGGCCGCGGAGGACGCCGTGGCTGCCACGCTCGGTATGCTTCCCCCGCTGATGTCGGTGTTTGCCGAGGTGGCCAAGGAGAAAAACTCCCCTTCGCCGCTGGAGCCCGGACCCCTGACCCACGCGCTTCTCGTGGAGGGTCCGGGAGGAATTTCCCCGCTCGCGGCTGCGGTCGCGTCGTACGCGGCGTACCCGTTCGACGCCACCTTCCGCCCGCTCGCGCTCCCCGCGCTGGCTGCGCTGTGTGCAGCGGCGCCCGTGGACCCGCCGCTGGCGTGCGCGCTTCCGTCGCTGGCGCCCGCGTCGGGTGCCCACTCCGCCTTTGCCTTGCCGTACAACGACACGGATGTTGGGAAGAAGGGTGAAGGGGACGCGAAAATGGACGTGCGCGCGGCGATCGTCAACGCGCTCAAACCGCAGGCGGCTCGCGGTGACCCCGACGGGTTCCGCGCCGCCGCCGCGCTGGTCACCGCCGCCGCCGTGCGACAGCCCATGCTCGCGGAGTCCATGCTCATCCCCGCCAAGCTGGGTGCCGAGAAGCCGGACGAGACGGAGGCGAGCATGCTCGATTCGCTGTACGAGTGCCTGGGCGAGGCGAAAGAGATGCGGGCGAACGACCCACGATCGCTCGCATCCGCGCTCAAGTCCTTGTTCTCCGTGTGGGACGGTGACCGCCTGCTCGGGGGCGCCATCGCGACGCTGAGGGGTGAAAGTTCCTTGGTGTCCCGTCTCGAAAATTGCCTTCCCACCGCGGATGACGAGGCCGAAGCCGACGACGAGGTCAAGGCGTTCCGTTTCTCCGTGGAGGCATCGGCGATGTCCATACTAGCGTCCGAGACTGCCAGCGCGGCGGACGGGGTGATCCCGGCGAGGGACACCGCCATCGCAAAGTCGGTGCGGGCGTGGTGCGACGCGAGCGGCGGCGAGAGTCTGTTGCTCCGCTGGCTCCGTCGGTGGATGAAGATCCGCCATAACCCCGGGACGTTCTCGAGGGCCAGGTCGCACGCGCACGCCGTCGTGTTGCTCGCGGCGGCCGAGACGGAGCGTGCGGGTGCCGGTGACCTGCCCGACGCGTCTCTCAGGGACGGAGCCGCTGACGCCGCGACGGCGCTTCTGTCCCACGCGGCTGCGCAACATATCTTCATGGGGGGCGCTCCCCGAGCCGCCGTCCTGGACGCGATCGCCGCGGGGGCTGCCGCCAGCGCGGCCGGGCAGGAGAGGCCGCGATCGCCCGGTGATCCCGTGGGTCGCCTGCTCGAGGCGGCGAGGACGCTCCGGCTTGAACGCGCCGTCCTTGCGCCGCCCACCCCGGCGCCGCTCCCGGGCTTCGACCCGGAGATCGACGGGGACTTCTTGTACAACACCGGCTGGATCGAGGCCGCCACCGGGTACGCGCGGCCCGTGGACGGTGTCGGCGAAGGCGCGTTCGGATCGGCCGAGGCGGACGGGCCGCTCGCTCGAGCCGGTCACGCCGCGGCTGAAGCGCTCAGGCTGGCGGGTCGCGCTGCCTCCCGCGAGAGCTCACAGCTGTCCGCGCTCAACGCCTGCCTGGGGTTCCTCGACGCGGCGGCGGGTACCGTCCCTGCGGTGACCATGGACGACGAGGAGGCCATCGAGGCTCCGCCCCACGACGACGGCATGCTCTCGTCGTGGCCCGCCAAGGAGCGCCGCGCCGCCGTGCGGTTGGCGCTGGAGGCGCTCGAGTCTGCGATGGTGGCCGCGAACGAGGAAGGCGCGGACCACGCCAAGGCACTCGCCGTCGAGCTTGCCGAGGTCCTCGCGGTCCTCGTCAGGCTGTGGGGCCACGCGATGGAGTCGCCGGCGGCCGTCTCGCCCACGAAGGCTGTCGGGTTTGGTAGTTCGCTGAACCTGCCGGCGTCCTCGGCGGATCCCGACGACGGCGCGATCAACGCCTTCACCGTCGCGGCGGACGTCGCGCGGGTCGCCGTCGAAGCCTTGGCCAAGAGGTCGGACAATATGGACGGCGACACGGTGGACATCACGAGGGCGCTGCTCGCCGCCGTGCTCGCGTCCGTACGCGCGTGGCGGGCCCGAGCCGAGTCGGCGCCGGCTGGGACTCCCGGGCGGGACGGTTCGCCCCTCCGCGAGGGTAACCGGCTGGGTCAGATCCTGTGGCCGCTCGTGCCCATGCTGTGCGGCGCAGCGTCCACGCCGAACGGGGGTACCGACTCGGTGATTGCGCTGTCGGTGCTGCGCGAGCTCGCCGACGGTTTGCTGTCGACGCCCCAGTTGGCGGCGGCGATGCAGAGCCGAGCTCCGTTGCCGCCGCTCGAGCCGCCGCGGCCGCCCAGGAGTCCCTCGCCGCTCGCACCGATCCCCGGGGGATCGCTCGGGGACTCCGTCGGTCAGACGTCGCTCGTGTCGGTTCCGTTCAAGTACCTCGGTGACGCGCCGACGATGGCGTTGCGTCCGTTCCTGGAGCTCAACGCGGCCATCGACGGCGCCGACGGGAAGGAAAATTTGCAGGCTAACATCATGGGCGCCGAAGGGTCCTTCGACGCGGGCGTCTTCGGCGGCGTTGAGGTACCCGCGGCGCTGAGACTGTGTCTCGTGATGGGCAGGTCCGCGGAAGGCGCGGAATCCCTCCACAGGCTCGGTCTGATTGGGCAGCTCACGACGCTGTGCAAGTCCCTGAGCGGCTCGATGTACCACCCGGCGCCGACGCATCAACCTTCGCCGCCCCGCGGTCGCGGCAGGAACGGCTTCACGCTGGACGCCGCCGACGAACCGGTGGATGAACTATACGTGGATCCCGCGGCGTTGTACTGCCTCGCGCTACGCGTCGCCGCTACCCACGCCGACGCCGTCGGGTCAAAGCCGGAGGTGACCGACGAGCTCATCGCGTTGGCGACGGAGCTTGCGGATCGGTTCGCCGCCGCCCTGGCACCGGCGGAGCTCACCGTCGCGGCGCTCGCCGAGGCGGAGGCGACCGCGACGTTCCTTCACTCGCTCGCGGCGGCATCGAACGGGCCGTGGCAGCTCAAGGCTCCCGCGCACCAGGTTCGCATGCGCGCCTCCGCCGTTGACTTTTTAAGGTGGATAGCGGCGCCCCCCCCGCCGAGACGGGGCGCGAGCTGCGCGCCGCGCGGGAGCACCCAGGCCGCCGCCGCCAAGCGTCCACCGCTCGTCGGCGCATCCACGGGGTGGTTCCACTCGTGCGCGCTGGGAAGCGTCCCGCCCGTCGCCGCCACACCCGCCGCGGCCATCGCCGCCGCCGTCGCCGCCAACGACCGATCGTCCCCGGCGGGTAACGCGCACTCGGAGTTGATCGCCGGTCGACTCTACGCGACGGCCGCGAGGTGTGCCGCGTTCCTGGCGTCGTTCCCGCGCGCTAACCCCGCGGCGGCGTTAGGTACCGAGACGCTCGACAGCCTGAGCGGGCAGGCGGTGGCGCTGAGCGAGGAGCTGGCGCAGAGGAGGGCGGGCTCGAGCTCGTTTGGTTCGGCTCTGTGCGACGCGTTGACCATGACTGCCAAGTCCATGTTCAAGTTTGCGTCGGCGCTGGAGAGGCTGGAGGCGGGCGAGCCGAACCTGCCTGATCCACCCGCGCTGCGTCTGCACTCGTCGTACTCGCTGGTGTCGCAGATGTCCTGGCGCGAGGCCACCAATCTGGACCCATAGTAGCCCATTTTAGCACTACCTTCGGTACAAGTCAAACTTTCGACTGTTTCAAAATAAAGCTCGAGACCGCGCGGAGAACGATAGCCACAAAGCCGGCTCGGCGAGAGGGAAACTTCCGCACGATGGTGTTCGCCGATAAGGGCGCGTTCGGGGCTGACGGCGATGGGGAGACTCTCAAGAAGAACCGCTTCCTGAGCACCACGAAGGAGGCGGAGGATTTGAACCAGTACTGGTACTCCAACCGCACCATCTCGGCCATGGCTCGGGACGTGGAGGACGTTTGCGCCGCGCCGGAGACCCGCGCGGCTTTCCTCTCCACCCCGAGCGTCTACTTCTCCCTCAGCAAGGAGGTCCGCGCCAGGTCGTGGTGTTTCGACCTGGACACGCAGTGGCAGAAGGAGCCCGGGTACGTGTGCTACGACTTCAACAAGCCGATCGGTTTCGAGGGTGCCGACGAGCTCAAGGGCACGTTCGACATGGTGATCATCGACCCGCCGTTCATCACCCGCGAGGTTTGGGAGAAGTACACGGAGACGGCCAGGTGGCTGCTGAAGCCCGGCGGGCACGTGATGGGAAGCACCATTCAGGAGAACGCGCCGTTCATGAAGGAGCTGCTTGGGGTGGAGCCGCAGGCGTTCATGCCGTCCATTCCCACGCTGGTGTATCAGTACTACCTGTACGCGTCGTACGAGTCGAAACACCTCAAGCTCAAGAACCCGGAGATACCCGACTACGACTGACGGGACTTCCCGACGGTGGAGACGTGTGCGATGTAGCGTAGTGATGAGAGGTGTATTATTATCGAAGGTGACGGATATCTTAGTTTCGCCCCGGGTTGCTTCTCTCCTACCCGGTCCTGTGCTGCTGCTTCGACTTGGGCGGCCTGTTGGCCTTCTCCTCGACCCCGCTGGTACCGAACCTGCCCCGAAGCTTGGCCAGCACGTCCTCCATGCCCACGCCCTGCAGGTTGAGCAGGACCATGGAGTGGTAGAGCACGTCGGCCATCTCGCTCGCCGCGCGATCCTTGCCTTCGTCGTTCTCGAGCGACTCGCAGAGCTCACCCGCCTCCTCCCGAACCTTCTCGCACAGCAGCGTTGGGTTATCGAGCAGCTTGCGGGTCCACGACAGCTTGTCACCCTCCTTCACAACATCCGTCCTGCGCTTCTCGATGGTCTCCTCGAGCTCGTACAGGGTGGTGAGCGCCTCTTCCTGGCCGTGACGACCGCCGCCGTCCACCGCGGCGGCTCCGTCGGTGCCGTCCACCTGGCTGTAGTAGCACGTGTGCGCGCCGGTGTGGCAGGTGGGACCGTCGGGGACGCCGAGGTAGATGAGCGAGTCCTTATCGCAGTCGAGGTGGATGGACTTCACGGAGATGAAGTTGCCGGAGGTCTCGCCCTTGGTCCACTGCGCCTGCCTGCTGCGAGAGAAGAAGGTCGCCTTGCGCTTGGTGATTGTGGTGCGCACGGCGGTGCGATCGGCGAAACCCTGCATGAGAATTGCGCCGGTGTCCACATCCTGGGCGATGGCGACGACCAAATCCTTGTCGTCGTACTTCAGGCCGTCCAGGAACTTCTCGATCTGCTCGGGCTCAGCCGCGGCGGCCATGATGTTCCCGGAGAATCCGCCGACTCGGGCGCCGGCGCGAAGGGCGGGGCGCGTGACGGCGTTGGGCCTGATGAGGCGGCCGTTCTGCTCCGAGGCGGACGCACGGACGCGGAGGGGCGCCCGCGCTGAGGCGTATGCAATCTGAGCGGCCATCTCGGTGTGTCGAGGCGTCACTCGGTGTGGCCAAAATGCTCCGCTATCTCCGATCGGAAAAGCAAAGCAAACCCCGAAACGAGTCCATCTATCAGCGTGATTGCACGCATATGGGGCACGGTAAGAGGAATGTTTTTTTCCCGTTTTCATTGACCATCCCTTTTCGGTTGGAATAAATTGACAATAAATAAATGCAAGCATAATTAATGTATGACGATCGTGACCGTTGATAAATCTGTTTAAACGGCAGCGCCGGGCCGGAAGCCGCAGAGCACAGAGCCACGGGAGAGGCACCCATCGTATATCCGACGAGGGCGCGCTCACCAGCACCATGTCGCTCTCCGGC
>MDSX01039127.1_pt1 | contig 20085 bp, 19 predicted proteins | sample 811141 | NCBI WGS metagenome assembly MDSX01 (sample SAMN05326642, study PRJNA326480) | marine metagenome | isolation source: seawater | place: Atlantic Ocean: South East | collected 2010 | reverse complement strand
CTGAAAAATATGGTTCTGAATCTTCTAATTCCGGTTCGGAAATTATTGATCATTTAACTTTTAATAATGATTTACAAGGAGCAATTGATTTCGCAAAAAAGGTAAACAAGCCAGTCATGATCGATTTTACGGGCTGGGGCTGCGTGAATTGTAGAAAAATGGAAGAGCAAGTTTGGACAGATTCAAAAGTTAAGAATATGCTTTCAAATGAAGTGGTCCTAGTTTCACTCTATGTCGACGAAAGGATTTACCTACCAGAAGATGATCAATATATTTCGAAAATTTCAGGTAAAAAGATAAAAAGAGTAGGCCAGAAGTGGAGTGATTTTCAAGCAGAAAATTACAATGCAAATGCTCAGCCTTATTACGTATTATTAGATCCCAATGGTGGTTATGAGCCTCTAAATGGTAGCGCGTCTTACCACCCTGACCCTAAAATTTTTATCAATTGGTTGAATGAGGGTATCAATAAGTTCAAAAGTTTATGACGGCAAATTTTTTGGTGAAATTGTTTACAGAGGCTATTCGTGATTACCACGAACTAAACCTTTTAGAGCCGCCATGCCCAAAATTCCACACTGATGAACATCTTTCAAACTTGTTTTATCAAAAAGCATGGGTGGATATAATCCAGTGGCATCTGGAAGATGAGATTAGACGAGAGGATTTAACCCCTGAGGATTTCATTTCCATAAAAAGAAAGATTGATTCACTGAACCAGACAAGGACTGAAAAAGTAGAAGAAATAGACTTTTTTTTGAGTGAACTATTACAACCTGAAAAGTTAAATATCAATGTTTTTAGAACAGAGTCACTAGGTTGGGCAATAGATCGATTAAGTATTTTACAATTAAAATTATTTCATATGGAAATTGAGGCCAAAAGGACGGATTCAACTCATTTATTGGTTCAAAAAGCTGATTTAGGTTTAAAGAAATTGAGAAATCAGAATTTCAACCTTATGCAAGGAATAGATCGACTTATTGCGGAATTAAAAGCTGGGGAAGTAAAATATCATTATTTTGAACAGCATAAATTATATAATGACCCGAATACGAATCCTGCTCTTTACAGCGTTGATTAATTATGGTTAAGGATAATCATATTGCCGTTGCTCGTTTTTCAGCACTTGGTGATGTGTTTATGCTATTTTCGGTCCTGGAGGATGCGACATTTCAGGATTCTTCTGTTTCTTTTACCCTGTTTACAAGACCTCACATTGCAAGTCTTTTGCCAATTGTTAAAGGGATACGAGTTATTGGTTTAGATATATCTGGTGATTATAAATCTTGGATCAGCCAATTATCTTTTTATTGGGGTTGGTATCGCAGTAATACTCCCAAATTTGTATTTGACGCTCATTCACATCTGCGAACTGCGGTATTTTATTTTTTAGCTTTTTTAATGGGCTATAGAGTAAAAAGATTGCCAAAAAACAGAGCCCTAAGAAGAGCTTTTTTGAAAAAAAATATCAAAAGTCTTCCAAGTATTCAATCAGAAATTAGCGAAATTTTACAATCTTTTGGTGTGAAATATCGTACCAAAATGTTTGCTTTAAAACCAAGAGATAATACTTTTTTAGAAGAAAAAAATACATGGATTATTTGCCCCTTTGCATCAAAAAAAACAAAAAACTGGCCTTTAGATAAGGCGATCAAAGTAATCGATGAAATATTAAATGAGGATAATTCAATAATTGTTTGCGGATCTAAAAAAGAGCTCGAGAACTGGAATTATTTTCCTCTTGGGCTAAAGCTTTCTTCAAATATCGAGATGAGCGAAAAAGAGATGTGGCTAAGAGCAAAAGGGGCAATTGTTTGCGATTCTGCGAATCAGCATATTGCTGCATCATACAATGTTTTATCTGTTGTTTTGTGGATGGGAACATCACCAAAAGCAGGATTCAAGGCGTTAAACAATAATTCTGTTTCAATTGATGTTGAGTATGATGGGTTGGAGTGTAGACCTTGTTCAATTTCTGGTGTAAACTATTGCTCAAGAAAAGATTTTGCTTGTAAAAATATACCTACTGAAAAAATACTATCTGCAGTTAAGAAATTGAGTAATTAATTCCTTAAATTTTTTTCATTTATTTCCAGGTTCTATCTCGTGGATCTGGAGCATTTTTCGTCCAATTTAAGGGACCTCCACAGCCTCCAATTTCAATGATTACAGATGAGGGACTTCCGAAATACGTAAACATTTTGCTTCTCCAATTTCGATATTCAATGGCCTCAAATTGCATACAGGGTTGGTTGAGAATCGAGATGCTATTGCCCTCGATGATTATTATACTGGGATTTGCGTTTGAAACACTTCGAGAGTTTCTTCCCGGGCGAATTTGGCTACCATCGATAAAGTCTTTTAACCATCTCTTCATGGCCCAGTTTAAATCATCTATGTCAGAAAATTCAACTATTGTCATGAATATGTCGAATTTAACATTTCTATTTAAATTGTCTCTTTGTTTTTCAATTTTTTCGAGTTTAAACTTGGTTCTGTAAAAGCAGTCTTCATATTCTATTGTGCCAAGCCGTTCCCCTCCGATATTTAAAGTTTTAACTTTGTAATCAGTTGAAAAGTCATTTTTGAAGGCATTTATTCTTTGATTTAGTTCATCAGTTTGAGCAATTAACAAACTTGGAATTAAAAAAATCATAAAAGCGTATTTTTTCATTAGGAAAAGATACGTCGACATGTCTTCACATTACATTTGTAAAATGCGTATTGTATTTTTCTTTTTATTAATTTTCTCTACTTCAGGGTTACGCGCTCAAATTGTTAATGTTGAAGCAATAAGAAGTCGAACTGGAGTGGAATCGGGCACACATGGGATCGTAGACGGCAGTTTCTACTTTGGTGGAGCAAGAAATTTATTGATGAGGTTATCTGCCTCAACAAATATCAGAAAGTCTGTTGGAGATGAATCATACTATGGAATATTTAGTGGTAATTTTTCAACTAGAGTCGGTGGAGAATCTTTACTCTTCGAGCAAAACGGTTTCATTCATGGTCGTTACAATAAGAAGTTTACTGAAAAGTTTACTGGTGAGGCTTTTTTCCAATGGCAATCTAACAAGCCCATGCGCATCGCTCAGAGATATAATTTTGGTTTGGGCCCACGTTACATGGCTATTAAAACAAAAAATTTAAGTTTCTTTATTTCTCCTCTAATTATGTATGAAGTGGATATAGAGTCTTCAGGCAAGATAGAGAGCTTAATGCGAATGAGTACTTATATCTCTTTAGATGCTTTATTTGCAGAGAAATATCGTTGGAATTCCATAGCATATTACCAGCCAGCTTTTGGAAAATGGGATGATATTAGAGTTGTATTAAATTCAAGATTTTCCTCTCCATTATCGCCGAAATTAAATTTAGTAGTTTCATCAAATATTAATTACGACGCATATCCTGGAGGCTCAGATTTGCCAAATTTCACTTATGGTTTTACCTCGGGTCTTGGTTGGAGATTCTAAAATAACTTATTTTGATTCATTAGCCGTAAAAAATCTGCGACTAAAAAAGTTGTTCCACCGATAAATAAGGCGTCATTTTCTGAAAGTTCTTTTTTCACTCTCATTAACGCGTCTAGAAGTGAATTGCAAAGTATGCTTTCGGTTCTATGCTTTAGCGATGAGTAATATAATTGACTTGCTGGAAGAGCCCTTTGAACTTCTGGTTCCGTTATATAGACTTTAGACTCTGCGGGAATATATTTCCATATCATATCCCAATCTTTACCCAATACGCTTCCAAGAATCATAAAGCTATTGGATTTTTTTAGAACAATTTTTCTCCAGTCTGACATTACTTCTTTTAGGCCAGAGGGGTTATGGGCTGTATCAATGACTATAAATGGTTCATGATTTATTATTTGCCATCTTCCTTGAATTCCAGTAGATTTTGAAATATTGATTAATCCCTTTTTAATTCCACTAGTACTAAATGGGAATCTATTTTGCGCTGTTATTGCAGCTATTGCAGTTCTTTGATTTTGGTTTTGATAACTTCCCTTGAGATCCATTTCAAAAATTCTTGAAGACTTATTAACCCAAATAACTTTACTGTTCTGTTTTTTTGCAACCTGAATGAACATATCTTGAGTCTCTTGATCTTTTTGTCCAATTACTACTGGGGTGTTTGGTTTTATTATTCCCGCTTTTTCACGAGCAATATCTTTTCTGGTTTCCCCTAAGAATTCTGTATGGTCAAGTTCAACGTTTGTAATAACACTAACTAGGGGATTTATAACATTTGTACTATCTAATCTTCCTCCCATTCCTACTTCAATTACTGCTAAATCAACTTTTGCTTTTCTGAAAGCATCAAAAGCCATCCCAACAGTTAATTCAAAAAAACTCAGTTTAAGCTCATCGATCTTAAACTTATTTTTTTTTATAAAATCAATTACAAATTTTTTCGCGATTAATTTTCCGTTAATTTTTATTCTTTCTCTAAAATCTATGAGGTGAGGTGATGTATATAAACCAACATTATAGCCTTCGGCCATTAATATACTCGAGATCATATGAGAAGTTGAACCCTTTCCGTTGGTTCCCCCTATATGAAAACAGGGAAATGTCTTTTGAGGCGACTCGAGATAATTCATGAATGACCATGTTTTTTTTAAATCAATTTTATAATTCTTAGATCCGGAGTTCTGATATACCGGAAGCTGCCGAAACATCCATGAAATTGTTTCTTCGTAGGAATCCAAATTATTTATAAATCAAAAGGTATTTCGATTGGAATTTTTACACCCTGTTTGTAAGTATTATTTACATCTGCCTCCCAACGAACTGTTTTAAGTAAATCTCTAGCCGTCTTCACAGCGCAACCCAAGTTTTCTGTAATTGTAGTTCCTTTTATGGGCTGATTACCTATTTTATATGGAATTCCCTGGTTATTTACCCATACGTTCAATACAAGAAGTCCTTTTACGCCGCAATTCCCTTCTCCCTTTATCTTCCCGATTGATTTTCTTGAACCCAAGCTGAATCCGAGGACTCCAGACCCGATATTTTTCTCTAAACTTCTTAAATCCCCATTCTGTTTACCTTTCATTCCTTTGCCAATCTGGTTTTTTGCTGAGCTAGATTCAGTTGAATTATTATTAAAACGATCATTCAGTCTTTTCGATAATTCGTTATTTACCTTTGGTTTTTCCTCAGTCATATCTGAAGTATTGTTTTTTTCTCTTTCGGAATCAATTTCTTTCTCTGATGTTTTTTTTGAGGAGTTTGTATTTTCTTCATTGAGTTTTATGGACTCTGTGAGGTTTTGAGTTTGCACCTCTGGACTTTCATCCACTGTTTTCTTAGGCTCACTACTTTGGGAAGTGATATTTTCATTGGCTGGGATGCTTTGATCTAACTGATCATACCCAAAATTTATCGGAATCCCCATTTCTGGGGGGGGGGCTTGATAGTTTAAACCGATGAAAGAAAATAATATTAAAAGTAAAGTGTGTATGGAAATAGTTGCAGTCCAACCCTTTTTTTTATCACTTTTATCATTTGAATCAAAAGAGTTCATTTTGGATCTGTGGCCAAGACCATTTTGATTTTATTTCTGTAGGCAATATCCATTATTTTCACAGCTTCTCCCGTGGGAACAGACTCATCTGCTCTTAAAATTAGGATTGCATCAGGATCATCAGCAATATCTCTTAAAATGGTGATTTCCAAATCATTTGATGAGACAATATTCTCGTTAACACTCAATTGTAGATCTTTATTTATTGTAACTGTAATAGTTGATTTTTTTACAGTTTGCGCTTTACTTTGAGGTAATGTTACATCTAGAGCTGATGAAGTAACTAATGTTGAGGTGAGCATAAAAAAAATCAGTAACAAAAAAACAAGGTCCGTCATAGAGGACATGTTAAATTCTGCTGAAACTTTGCTTCTATTTCTTAGATTCATATTTAATCAATCAAGCAGGTTCATTCAAGAGGTCTAAAAACTCTGTGCTGCTTACCTCCATTTTATAAACAACTGACTCAACTCTCATGACTAAAAAATTGTATCCGAAATATGCAAATATTCCCACAATTAAGCCAGCTACAGTAGTTGTCATCGCCACATAAATACCTTCAGCTAGCATATCTACTTGAACGCCGCCTCCTGCGTTCGCCATTTCTTTAAAGGCTAAAATCATACCTATGACTGTCCCAAGAAATCCAAGCATCGGAGCACCACCAGCAATAGTTGCAAGATATGGTAGGTTTTTTTCAAGTCTTTGAATTTCTAATTTCCCTTGGTTCTCAATTGAGGCGGATATGTCTTGCAATGGCTTACCTATTCTTGAAATTCCCTTTTGAATCATTCGTGATATTGGACTATTGGATCTATTGCAAAGCTCGATTGCAGAATCCAGTTTTCCTGAGGATATATAATCCTTGATGTCACTCATGAACTCAGAGTCTATAGCATTCGCCCGCTTTAAGGCACTCATTCGATTTACGAAAATATAAATCATTACAAAACTTAACATAACCATTAAAGACATAATTATTTGCGCTCCTATTCCTCCTGATGTCATTAGACTAATTATGCTCAAAGTTTCTTCTACTGGGATATTTTCGGATTGGATATTATTTGAGTCAATGGTTTTGCTGGGGATCTCAATTTGAAGAAAATTTATTTGCATGAGAATGTTTTTATTTTAAGTTAATGCGAAAAGATGAGTTTTTTCCATTTTTTCAAATTTGATCTAGATATTTTTTTAAAAAATCCAGGATTGCATTATGTAGGTGATAATACCGCAGGCGTAACCTAACAAGGCAAGAAGGCTAATTTTTTTTAAATACCAACCAAATGGAATTTTTTCAAGTCCCATGACCGCTACTCCTGCAGCAGAACCTATTATTAAAACTGATCCACCTGTCCCCGCGCAATAAGCAAGAAAGTTCCAGAATAAACCATCTTGTGCAAAAAAAGTATCCGGTGCTAAATCGTACATTCCCATTACTGCCGCTACAATAGGAACATTATCTACAATTGCACTAAAAATTCCGATTAAACTTCCTACTATGTATATTCCAGATGTTGATTTTGTTCCAAATGTTTCTTCTAGGGTAGCCGCTACATCGCTTAACTGTCCGCCTTCTTGGAGGCTTGCAACAGCTAATAATATTCCTAAAAAGAATAATACGGAGGCGATGTCAACTTTTTTAAAGGCTCCAAGAACACCTATTTCGTTGCGAAATTTTGACGGCTTTTTCCGATGTAATAAATCTGTGATTAACCAAAGAGAACCTAAGCTGAGCATCATTCCCATGAACGGGGGTAAGTGAGTTACAGTTTTAAATACTGGTACAAAAATTAATCCGGATACTCCAGAAAATAAAATTATGATTTGATCTCTTTGGTTTAGGGTATTTTTTGGAGTCTCAATTATTTCTGTTCTAACAACATCTCCTTTGAGAACATAGCTTAGGTATAATAGAGGGGCTAAAAGAGATACAAGTGAAGGAATAAACAATGACGCAATAACATTCCCAACGGATATTTGACCCCCAATCCAAAGCATTGTTGTTGTAACATCACCAATGGGTGAAAATGCTCCGCCAGAATTTGCGGATATTACTACCATTCCCGCAAATAGCCATCTAGTGTTTTGATCTTTAATCAGCTTTCTTAATAAAGAAATCATAACTATGGATGTAGTAAGATTATCTAAAATAGCGGAGAAAAAGAATGTCATTAAACAGACAATCCAAAGGGTTAAAACTTTATTTTTTGTTGATATTCTGTTCGTTATAAGGCTAAAACCATTATGGGAGTCTACCAATTCGACTATGGTCATGGCGCCAAGTAGAAAAAAAAGAATACTGGATATTTCTCCCAAATGCTCTAGTAGTTGATACTCTACATGAGCTATCTCTGTTTCTCCTAAAATAAAGATTGTCCAACATAAAACACCAGTAACTAATGAAGCCGCAGCTTTATCAATTTTTAGGTTGTGCTCAAATACAATGGCTGCATAGCCCAAAATGAATATTACGGTCATTAATATTGTCATTTCTATTATAATTTTTGCATAATTGTTAGGACCATGAACATTTTTCGAAATGTAAAAGTACTATTCTAAGGTACGTCATGATCATTTTGGTAGTACATTCTTGACAAACACTGTGCCATCGCTTGAATCACGATTTCCTCCAGTGACAGATGATAGCACATTAATTTCTCCTCGAAGTTTTTTAATTCCTAAAAATGCAAAGCAAATAGCTTCTTTCTGATCAACAATTTCTTTTTCGGGAATAATTATTTCTCCCTTGAAGTAATGACCAATTCTATTTAATAGATATGAATTCCACACCCCACCTCCTGTGATAAATATTTTTTTTGCATTGATTTGTTGAATCCCTTTATTGATGGCCCAAGCACAATGCTCAGCTGCAGTGGCCAGGGCATCCTCTAGTATTGGAATCTCATGTAAGATTGGATAAGCATATTGCATTGCCCATTCCCAGCTCAGACTTTTGGGAATAGGCGAATTGTAATATGAAAGCTGGTTCAATTTATCCAGTTCTTTGTGTCTAACATTTCCATTAGAGGCTAGATTACCATTTTCGTCATACGCTCTTCCGATTTTTTTTGTTAATTCATTAAAAATTATATTACAAGGAGCTAGGTCAGTTGCATGTCTCACTCCTTTGTAATCCCAACTTGCATTTGCAAACCCGCCTAGGTTTAGACAAATGGGATATTCATGAAAAAGCAACATATCTGCTAAAGGAACTAAAGGGGCGCCCTGTCCTCCTCTTTGAACGTCTGCTGAACGAAAGTCACAAACTACAGGAATACTTAAATGTGAGGTTAGTTCAAAAGTATTCCCAATTTGCTTGGTTATTTTCATTTTAGGATTATGTCTTACGGTATGACCATGGCAGCAGAAAACTTCTGCTTGAGGGATATTTTTTGGTAAAGAATTCAGGAAATGTTTAGCATTATAACTTATCCATTGTGCATATTTTTTAGATATCATATCAATTTGATTATCATCCAAAAGATTATAAGCGCTTAATAATTTTTCTTCCCAAATAGTGCCTGAATATGTTATGAATTCTGTTGAGTGAACCGAAAATTTCCAAAAAGAATTTTCATTTGAAGGAGGAGTGAATGTTGCCAAAGCAAGATCCAGGCCATCTAAAGAAGTTCCTGACATGCAGCCCAAGGCAGTAATCGCTTGATTAGAGTTCTTGTTAAATTTGGAATCTTCAGATTTACTTACCAGAGTCATTATGATTCAAATCTACTAAACATAATAGATTGATTTGAATTGGATACATCGTGAGGTCCTTCATTCGTAGTTTTGTCTAAATTGATTCCATTTTTCAAATCTGAGCGTACTATGAATTTTAACTTATCAGAAGAACACTTATTAATTCGAGATACTGCGAGATCTTTTGCTCAAAAGGAGCTTATGCCTGGGGTTATTGAAAGAGATAATAGTCAGCAATTTCCATCTGATGAAGTAAAAAAAATGGCTGAATTAGGTTTTTTTGGGATGATGGTAAGTCCAAACTATAATGGAGGAGGGATGGATACCATCTCTTATGTTTTAGCTATCGAAGAAATATCAAAATGTGATGCATCTGCTGCGGTAATAATGAGTGTTAATAATTCATTGGTCTGCTGGGGCCTAGAAGAATACGGGACGAATGAACAAAAAAATAAGTACTTAACTAAACTTGCATCTGGGGAGCTTTTAGGAGCGTTTTGTTTAAGTGAACCAGAAGCAGGAAGTGATGCCACAAGTCAAAAAACAACAGCTATTGACAAGGGTGATCATTATTTACTAAATGGAACAAAAAATTGGATTACAAATGGTTCAAGTGCTTCGATATATTTGGTAATGGCTCAAACAGATGTTTCTAAAGGTCACAAAGGAATAAACTGTTTCATAGTGGAAAGAGAAATGACCGGTTTTCAAATTGGAAAAAAAGAAGATAAGTTGGGAATACGTGGAAGTGATACCCATTCAATTATGTTTTCTGATGTTAAAGTGCCAAAAGAGAATAGACTCGGAGAGGATGGATTCGGATTCAAATTTGCAATGAGAACTTTATCGGGAGGAAGGATAGGAATTGCTGCTCAGGCTCTTGGGATTGCTGCAGGGGCTCTCGAATTATCTGCTAAATATGCTACTGAACGAAGTTCTTTTAGTAAAAAAATAGGAGAGCATCAAGCAATAGCTTTTAAACTTGCTGACATGGCAACCAAAATTGAAGCAGCTAGACATTTAGTTATGAAAGCTGCTTGGTTGAAGGATAATAACGAATCATATTCGAAGGAGTCCGCAATGGCAAAACTCTACGCCTCGGAGGTCGCGATGGAGGTTACTATTGAAGCTGTTCAAATTCATGGAGGATATGGATTTGTAAAAGAATATCATGTGGAAAGGCTTATGCGAGATGCCAAAATCACTCAGATCTATGAGGGAACATCCGAAATCCAGAGAATGGTTATTTCCAGAGAAATATTGAGCCAAGCTGAAAAAGGGTAGTTCTTATATTTTGGTGATATATGCTATTTCGTGTTTTCTGGGATCTCTAATTCATTTAAATATTCCGCGAGCTCAGCAGTTAAATCCATATTTTCTTTTGCATACAGCAGATTGGATTCGTAAATGAGTACGATATCCAGGTCCAAATCATCTTTCATTTTGTCGATGGCTTCATCTACTTGGCTTTTCACAAATGTATTCATCTCTATTTCTTCCTGCTGTAATTCTCCGGATCTTTGCTGTTCTAGTGCTTGGTACTGCTGTTGAATTCTTTGAAAATCAAGCTGAGCTCTTTCTAATTCTATTTTAGATAGATTTGGAGCTGCCTGTTGAAGAACTTCATACTCAGTTTGAATATTTTGTTGACTTCTGATTAGTTCAGCTTCCATTTTTTTTGCTTTGGCTTCAATTTCTTTCACAAGTACTCCGTGGTAATCATATAGTTTGGTTAAACTATCTAGGCGTATAAAGCCAATGTTCATTCCCTCGCTATCCCCAACTGCATTTTGTTTTCTTGTTTCGTGGCTGCAAGATGCGATGATAAATAAAAATGTTGTAGCGATTATCCAGTTATGTTTTTTCATGTTCACGAATTTAATCAAAAGTGTTCAGCAATTGTAGAATTTATTAAAACATCTTCTGCTATATTGGGAATTGTAACTCGCAGAGACGATTCTCTTTCCATTTCTCTTTGGATTGCTGTTAAAGCCTCTGGGTTTCTAGCCCAAGCACGCCTTGCTATGCCGTTATTAACATCATAAAATAGCATAGTTTCTATTTTTTTTTCAGTTTCCATCGTTCCGTCAAGCAACATTCCGAAACCTCCATTAATAACTTCTCCCCACCCAACGCCTCCGCCATTATGTAAGCTGACCCAGGTTGCTCCTCGAAATGAGTCTCCTATTACATTATGAATTGCCATATCTGCTGTGAATTTTGATCCATCATAAATATTTGATGTTTCTCTGTATGGCGAGTCAGTGCCACTTACATCATGATGATCTCTTCCTAAAATTACTGGACCTATTTCTCCTTTTTTTATTGCTTCGTTAAATGCTTTAGCAATTGCTATTCTTCCAATGCTATCCGCGTAAAGTATTCTTGCTTTCGAACCTACTACTAAATTATTATTTTCTGCATTGTCTATCCATATCAAATTATCTTCTAGTTGCATTTGGACATCCTGAGATGCTTTTGGAATTAATTTTCGAATAATTTTTGAAGCTATTCTATCTGTGATTTTTAAATCTTCTTCTTTACCGCTTGAGCAAACCCATCGAAATGGTCCGAATCCATAGTCAAAACACAGTGGCCCAAGAATATCTTGAACATAACTCGGATAAATAAAATCTTCTCCATTTTCTCCAACTACCTCTGCACCTGCACGGCTGGATTCAAGTAAGAATGCATTCCCATAATCAAAAAAATACATTCCCTTTGAGTGAAGAAAGTTGATTGCAGAAATATGCTTTCTTAGTGTTGACTTAACCTCATTTTTAAATTTTTTCGGATCTGAAACCATTAAATCATTTGCTTCTTTGTAAGTGTATCCTTGAGGGTAGTATCCGCCGGCCCAAGGATTATGTAATGAGGTTTGGTCGGATCCAAGATCCACATTTATATCGCTCTCTATGATAGCTTCCCACAAGTCAACTATGTTTCCAATAAACGCAATGGATTTGTTTCCTTTTTCAGAATGCGATTTGGATGCAGATTTTAAAGCGTCATTTACGTTGTAGTGAATTTCATCAACCCACCCTTGATTATGCCTTTTGAGGGCAGCAGTTTCGTTTATTTCAGCTGTTATACTCACCATTCCGGCAATGGATGCAGCTTTGGGTTGTGCTCCACTCATACCACCAAGGCCCGCAGTTACAAATATTTTTCCTTTAAGGTTGCCCTTACAAAATTTTCTTGCAGCGTTCATTAGGGTAATCGTTGTCCCGTGGACAATACCTTGAGGGCCGATATACATATAACTCCCCGCAGTCATCTGACCGTATTGCGTTACTCCAAGAGTATTATATCTTTCGAGATCAATTGATTTTGAGTAGTTAGGAATCATTATTCCATTCGTAACAACCACTCTTGGTGCTCCTTCATGAGAAGGAAAAACTCCTTGAGGATGGCCGCTATGAATATGGAGTGTTTCATTCATATTTATTTCTGCTAAATATTTCATAGTTAGACGATATTGCGCCCAGTTTTGAAATACAGCTCCATTTCCTCCATAAGTAATCAGTTCGTGCGGGTGTTGAGCAACGGAAGGATCCAAATTGTTTTGAATCATTAACATAATGGCGGCGGCTTGGTCGCAACAAGATGGATAATCTTTTAAAGCTCTAGCATGCATTTTATAATTTGGTCTGTAACGGTACATATAAATTCGACCATAATTTTTTAACTCTTGAGCGAATTCATTGGCAAGTATTGGGTGCAATTCAGGATTAAAATACCTCAAAGCATTTTTTAATGCCAACTTTTTCTCTTCTTTTGTTAAGACGTCTTTTCGATTTGGAGCATGTGAAACAGAAGAGTCGTATCCTGTATGATCCGGTAAAAAACGAGAAATTTCTTGTAAAATATCTTTTTGAAATTCGTTCATCTCCTTGTATTTAATTCTTCATCTAATGGGAAGGGACAATGCTTGCATTTGTTGTTACAACAATAACCCCGTTTTAAGTGATGTTGTTCAGTAAAGACGATAAGACCTTCTGAATTATAATAGTAATCCTCAGGATTCAGCTCGTTCATTTTATTCGAAATATTTTTTTGACCCGCGATTCAATAAAATAAAGATATGATCAGATTAACTTTACTTTAAAATATCTACATGAAAGTAATATCGTTATTCACATTTCTTGTCTTCATACTTTGTCCAAGTCTATTTTCTCAGAACGCTTTTTCAAGGACTGATTATATAGAGGAATATCAGAAGTTGGCAATTCGTGAAATGAAGAGATCTGGAATTCCAGCTTCCATAACGCTTGCTCAGGGTATTTTAGAAAGTGGAAATGGAAACAGCAGACTCGCAAAAGAGGGAAAAAATCACTTTGGAATTAAATGTCATGAAAGCTGGACAGGGAGTGTTATATATGCAGATGATGATCTCCAAGATGAGTGCTTTCGTTCATATAAAAAAGTCATAAAAAGTTTTCGTGATCATAGTTTTTTTCTCGCATCGCAAAGCAGATATGATCAATTATTTACTTTAGATCCGCGTGATTATGAGTCATGGGCTAAGGGGTTGCAAAGCTGCGGCTATGCAACAAATAAGGAATATGCTGTTCATTTGATAAAAATTATAGAGAGCGAGAGATTATTTGAAATGGATATTTCACCAAAAAATAAAAGGTTAAAAGAGACAAGGTTCGGGGATAGATTAAATATCACTCCCCATGGGAAATGCTATGTGATTTTTGAAGAAGGAGAGACTATTGAATCTTTTGCCTCAGAGCACGGGGTATCCGTAAATAGATTGCTTTTATATAATGATTTAACATATTCCTCTATGACTAGAGAAGGAGACAAGATTTTTGTACAAAAAAAATCCAGGTATTTTTCAAGGAAACTTCGAAAAGTTATTACTCATCGTTTAAAACCGAGTGAGGATTCTCACTTTGTTTCGCAATTCTATGGTATTCAAATGAGTCAACTATATCATTTAAATGATTGGCCAATTGGTTACCAGCCAAAAGAAGGAGAGTTAATTAATCTCCAATAATTTTTTTTCATTTTCTGAGGATGAGATACACCATGTGCCTATACCATCTTTTATTTGCATTGAAATTCCATTCCAATTAGAAGAACTATTTCTTTTTTTGTCATCTGCATTTGTTGAATTTGAAATCCACCAGCAATTCGCTTCCGCCGGCTGTGTTCTGAGCCAATGAATAGCTTTTTGGTATTGTTCTTCTTGACTTTTAGAGCGAATGTCTTCTAGGCTTGACGCATATTTATCAAATGAACTTGTATCATTTACAGAAATTAAAAAGTCTCCAATATTCTTGGAAAAAGAGTAAAGAGGAAGCAAATTTTTTTCATTTGAAGATGTGATTTGAAATTTATTTGATTCCACCCAATTTGGAGCTTCTATTCTTTTGTTTTGCGTAACATAGGCAACTGCCTTGAGATTTTTCCCCCATCTCCCGCTGAAGCATAATTCCCCAATCGCTTTTGAATTAAATACCACATCATGATATGAAATCTTAGAATTATTTTGAACCCACACACCCCAATTTAATGAGGGAACCATCCATCTCCAACCAGGGAAAGAAATAGCATTGGAATTTTTCATACTTCTCAGGGGGGTCTCAGAAAGATCAAATTTTTCAGAAAGGAGAATTATAGAATTTGAGTCTTCGGATTTCTGAAAGTTCCAAGACAAAATTTCATTTTGAACAAGACGGTAATCAATGAAGTTATCGTTTAGAGGCCGGTCTTTATGAAGAGGCCAAAACTTCGAAAGCTTTTTATTCGAAATAGTAACAAAATCATTGTTTTCTGTCTTTTTTACTAGACGATTTAAAAACTGTAGGTCAATTTTTTGAATTCTCTTTTTTTCTAGCTGCCGAATACTTTCTTCCACCAAAATAGTTGAAGTGCTTAAAAGAATGTACTCTGGGGTTTCTCCTATAACCATCGAATTCATTTGCCAAAGAGTCCCTATCGAGTAGGATCTTCGTTTTAAGTTTTCTTCCATTTTAAGTTGGGATGGGTGCCATGATTCTAATGATTTTTTTGGAATACTTATTAGCCAATGGAGATCACTTGCACCAATTGGATGATAACTAGCAAAAGCTTTTCCAATCAAGTTGTTTTTAATTTTATTTCTCAAAAATTTTAAATTTCTGATATTTGGTAGGTCATCCCCTTTAAAATATGATAATTTAGAAAAGGAAGAATTGTCTATTGAAATTATTGCTAAAGCATTTTTAGGCAAAGATTCAAGTTTATTCCCATTGGATTTTGAATCCGAACAGGCGGAAAAGCTAATTGCAAAACAAATAAATACACCGATTTTTAATAACCTTAAAGAAGATAAGATGATTTTATTCATTGTTTAAAAATCAATTTTTTTTTGAGGATTCTTCCATTTAAAAGATTTCCGATGCAGTTCTGAAGTACCAAATTTCATCAATGCTAATTTATGACTTAAGGTCGGGTATCCTTTGTTTTTATCCCACCCATATTGTGGTAATTTTTCATGTGCGTTTATCATAAATTCGTCACGACTGGTCTTGGCAAATATGCTTGCAGCCGAAATTGCTTGGAACCGAATATCACCTTTGATTTCGCAACGATGAGGAATATTTCGATATGGCTTGAATTGATTCCCATCAATTAATAATAAATCGGGATCAGTATTTAACTGATCAATAGCTCTATGCATTGCTAAAAAAGTTGCTTGAAGAATATTTACTTTATCTATTTCCTCAGAATTAGAGATGCCAACTGCCCAGCTTCCTTGAGGCAAAACTGTTTCTAATCTTTTTCTCAATGAAGCCCGTTTATTAAAATCTAATTTCTTTGAATCAGTTAGCCCTTTTAATTTGAGTCCTTCTGGCCAAATAACGGCGCTAGCAATAACAGGACCCGCAAGACAACCTCTACCGGCTTCATCTACCCCTGCAACTAGCGGAAATTCAAAATTCATTAGTTAAAATTTCTTTGAAAGACGACCATACTTGACCTGCAGAAGCTTCCCATTTGAAATGTTTTGCTCGCTTTAATCCTTTCATTTTTAATTTCTTAACCTCTTGAATGTCTTGAATTGCAAAATTTAATGCGCTAATCCAGTCTTCTAGATTTTCTGGCCGTGAATAATGAGCAGCGTCATCTGCAATTTCTGGCATGCATGAAGAATTGGAGGATAATACTAAGCAATTTGCAGCCATAGCTTCAATTATAGGAATACCAAAACCTTCAAAATAACTTGGAAAAACAAATGCAGTAGCACCTCCAAAAAAATCATTTAATTCATTTCTTGGAATAAACCCAGGAAGGAGAATTCGATTTGAGCCATTTTTTAAGGCGTTGTTTAATTCTTCATCTTCATGAAGAGGACGGCCTGCAATTACTAGGTGGTGATGGGTATTGGGATTTAATAAACACCATTTATTAAATGCTTTTACGAGCGTTTTTAAATTTTTTCTTGGAGTAAATGCCCCCAAAAAGCAGAAATATGGATTTCCCTTTCCGAATTTTTGTTGAGCTGCTTTTATTTGCTCTCCAGACAGAGGAGAAAAATCTTTTTGAGGAGCGTTATAGGTTATGTCAATATCTTTCTCCTTTTTTAAGTAAGTCGATATTATATCTTGCTTAGTAGTTATTGAAACTGCTAGAATTTTATTTGCCTCTAAAGCTGACCTCTTGCAAACCTCTCGGTAATAATTGCCAACCAGTCGAGGTATCTCCTGAGGTCTATGAACAAAGTTTAAATCATGAATAGTTGTGATTAATTTTATTGGTTTGCCTTTTAAGGATTTTCTACTTGGCAGTAAACCGTCGGGAGACCAATAAATGGAGGCATTTAACTCTATTAGTTTTTTTGGTACCAACCATTCGTTCCATAGCCTCCAAATCCATGGGTGTCGGGCAGCAGGTCTTATTATATGGCATATTGCCTCTGAATATATGTGAGGGTGCTTTGGTTTTCTATCATAAAAAATATGCCAGTTAACCTCTGGATGATTTTTTACTAATAAGCGAATTATACTATGGCTATACCACCCGGTGCCTTCTAATTTACCCGCAAGAAGCCAGCGTCCATTTATTGCTATTGTAATTGATTGGGGCATTACCTCAAAAGTATGACCTTTGTCTCATGTCTGTCAAATTTTTCAATTCGGATTGGAATTCTCTTTTAAAGACTAGCTCTCTTGTGTTAATTCTAAAAATACTCGGTGCGGTAGGGGGTTATTCATTTGTTTGGGTTGTGATTAAGGTATTTGGCTCTGGTGCATATGGACTTTTTGAAGTGGCATTTACTTTTTTGAGTATCCTTGGAGCAATATCCAAATGGGGTACAGATGGATTGATTCTTCGAGAAGTTCCTAATATGAATGAAGTCAAAGGTTGGAGATTTGTGAGAAAAGTCCAAAGCTTTGTTGGTATGTCATCCTTTGTGTTTGCGATTATACTTTTTTTATCTGCCAACCTTTTGGAGACTTTTTTTAAAGACGATGGACTTGCTTTTTATTTAAAGGTTACCGCATGGAGTATTCCATTTTTTTCACTTTTTCAAATTCATTCTGAATATCTGAGAGCTCGAAAAAATTGGCTTCTCTATGGTGTTTTTCAAACTAGCTTTTTTTTAGGACTCATATCCATTTTTATCTACTTTTTTCCGAAAGCACTTGGCTTTTTTGGACCTGTAGGGTTTTTACTCAGTGCGTCTCTTTTAGTATTCGCAAGTATCAGATTTTATGGTCCTCTTTTCCATAAAGGCTGGAGGTCATTAAAAAAATATTCAACAAGCGCTACGTCCATGTTTTTGACGGGAGCATTATTTATGATAATGTCGTGGTCAGATACTTTGGCAGTTAGTTACTTTATGTCTTCTGAGGATGTTGCAAATTATAGAGTAGCTTTTAAAATAGCGACATTGATAACTTTTACACAGTTTGCTATAAATGCTCGAATTGCTCCGCAGATTTCATCTTTATGGTCTCAAAAAAAACCTAAAGAATTACAGTCTGTTATTTACAAAGCTTCTTTTATGAATGCGGTTTTGGGTATTCCTATTTTTATCTTTATTGTGGTCTTCGGACAATTTTTATTATCCATTTTTGGCGAGGAGTTTGAAAGCTCTTTAAATGTAATGAGAGTCCTTTGCCTTGGTCAGGTAGTGAATGCTCTTTGTGGCCCTGTGATGTACCTATTAAACATGACCGGGAATGAAAATAAAGCGCGAAATATTATGATTTATGCTGGAATTTTGAATATTGCTGCGAATATTATTTTAATACCTCTTTTTGGGCTTCAAGGTGCAGCTTGGTCTACGTCGTTGACTATGATTTTGTGGAATGTTGCTGCTTTGTTTGTTGGATTTAATAGAACGGGGATACGAACATTAGTTTTTTGGCGTTAAAACATGGTGAGTCCTGATATCTTTTTAATTGGAGCTGCTAAAGCGGGCACAACAACAATCGCCGAGTGGATGACTATGAATCCGGACATTGCGTTGTCCAAAATTAAGGAGTCAAATTATTTTTCTAAGGAGATAGATCCAGCTAATTTCTCTAAGGCATTCAATTCTATTTCTTCCCCGATCCCTGCAAAATATTGGAAGGGTGAGGAATTAGAATTTATCCATCAAGGTTTTATAAGAGATTCTCAATTATATGCTCGACTTTTCGAACATTCTATTAAAGGTCAGAAGCTTGCAGATTGTTCAACAAGCTATTTTTGGAGTAAAAAGGCCCCTGATTTGATAAAAAAAAATTCCCCAAACGCCAAGGTGCTCCTAATCTTAAGAAATCCAGTTGATAGAGCTTGGTCGCATTATCGCATGGCTAGAAAGTATGGCCTTACCCAAGAGAGTTTTTTAAAGGAACTTGAAAAGGACTTTTTATCAAAATCGGTTTGGGGAAGAAGTCAAAACTTTTATCATCTTAGTTGTTATTCGGAAAGACTAAACCATTGGATGCAAAATTTCGATAAAAATCAGCTTCGGGTTGAAATCTATGAGACTTTTTTTAGGGACCCTCAACAAAATTGGAACCGAGTCTGTGGTTTTTTAGAAGTCAATCCTAATTCTATCTCAAAAGTGGATAAAAAGCATGAAAGTCAGGATCCAAAATATCCAAAACTTCAGAAAATTATTTTCAGATTTAATTTTAGGTTTATTCGTCTCCTCCTTCCTAAGAAACTATATTCTTATCTAAAAAACTTACTGTTCCATAAAAAACCCGAAGTATTAAGCGCGAAAACCAGAAATAAGGCTATGAAATACTTCATAAATGACATTAATCAGCTTGAAACGCTGATGGGAAGAAGCTTATCTTTGTGGACTCAAGAATAAATTCATGGACAATACATCTCAAAATCTTTTAAATTTTTTATTCCAGTGGCGAAAACCTTTAATACTTATTCCTCTATTGGCAGGGATTTCTGGTGCTATTGGATCAATGCCGATTTTTATTGACCCATTATACGAGTCAACAGTCATTGTGTTTCCGTCAACAACGAACTCTCCATCAAAAGCTTTACTTCCCCAGGACTCCTATCAGGACCAAGATTTTTTAGAGTTTGGCGCTGAAGAGCAAGCTGAGCAGTTAATTCAGATTTTGAATTCAGACGTAATTTTCGATACTATAACCAATGAGTTTAATCTAAAAAACCATTATGATTTAGATCTAGAAAGTTCGACTTTGCGAACTGATTTATTTGAAGAATATTCAGAAAAAATATCTTTTGGTCGAACTCAGTTTATGAGTGTTGAAATAAAGGTCTTGGATAAAGATCCTCAGTTGGCATCTGATATCGCAAATTCCATAACTAACTTATTAGATAGGGTGAAGAGTCGAATTCAGAGAGATCGTGCTTTCGTTGGTTACAATATTG
>MDSX01011943.1_pt1 | contig 20102 bp, 41 predicted proteins | sample 811141 | NCBI WGS metagenome assembly MDSX01 (sample SAMN05326642, study PRJNA326480) | marine metagenome | isolation source: seawater | place: Atlantic Ocean: South East | collected 2010 | reverse complement strand
TTTTACAACATTGGTTAAAACTGTGTTTGCTGTAGACATTATAGTATAATATCCGCAAGTTGAGGCCAAGTTTCAAGAAGTCGAATACGATCCTTTTGATTCATATAATGTTCAAGTGCTGCCCAAAGTACCCAAATTTCTTCTAGGATTACAGCGTCTTTTTCTGGTAAAAGACAAAGTTCAATGATATCATCAGATAGTACACGTTTTACAACTTCATCCATTTGGTCAGAGGTTAAAGCTATGGTTGCCATCAGTGTAGTGTCCCTTCTGTTTCGTACATCTCAAATAAATCTTGTTGTATTTCTTGCCACTCAATTGTAGCTGCCTGAAACTCTATACTACCGATCCCAAATTCAGCAGCAGCTTTCAGTAGAAACTCTGTCTCTGAAATGTTAAAGTGGTCACACGCAAAAATTTCACCTTCTAATACAGCTTCTTTAATCTTACCCATTATACTCTATCTCCCATCATTGCGTCATTAATCTCAGCAGACATCATACACTCATGCTCATCTTCTTCCATCTCAGAGGCAGCATCATACGCAAATTTATAAACATAACGCTTAACAGCAAGTTGCCCAAGAGCAGACTCGATAGCGTCCCAATCATAAGCATACTCTGCTCTTTTGAGACGATCTTCTAGTTCAGATACTTGATATGCAAAAGTTTCTACAACAGGAAAAAGTTGAGTTGAAGTGGTGCAGTTGCGAATAATTGTGATGTCGTGGTTCATTGTCATGCCTATCTCCTCATTTTCTGTAAACAGTATATCAAATATAGGGCTAAAACGCAAGAAGGGAGTGAACTACGTTTGTCCACTCCCTCCACGAGCATTTAGATCGTGATGATCAATCAATAGGATCAACTCCGTGCCAGACAAGGTGTAAGGTGCGCTCCCCACATTGGCTTGTTGACTCTAGCTTGAGATTTTGCTTTCTCCATTGTTGGAAATTACACGTTAGTGTGCAATTCGTGTATAAAGTCGGAACTAAACACACTGACCTGTCTGGTAGGCTATTCCCTTGGTTGTCTGGTTAGGCCAACCTAGAAGCCTCTTAGACACCGACTACTCCGAATAGTCAGTACCCGTTTGATGATGATGGTGACAGCCACCAACCTCGCCTGCCACCGTGAAGGCACAATACACTGTGTGATTCCTTCCCCGACTCTCAGTTAGTTTATCCACACTGAGACACTGTGGTGGGGGGTAGCTAACCCCCTTTACAGAGCAGAGCCTGGTTATATACCCAGGATGCAAGTTGGCGCTTGTAATATCGAATTAACTGCTTACCAACCATGGGTTAAACTAAATGCCTGACCCTACCGAAGTAGTTTGTTACGTAGGGCTGTGCACGCCCAGCCTGACATTTGTTTTTTCTACTCAGCCTTGCAACGCTTTACAGCCAACGGCACTGAGTAGATAGTAGTAGGTCTTAGTGCGCTACTACACCCATCAAACGAGTTAGTGCGTCTTTCGTTGCACCCTCGAATCCAGTAACATCAAAGCCTTGAGCTTCAATATCACGCAGAATTTCTTTCTTAGAAGGACCATCCTGCTTTGCGGCAGACTTTTTAGGAGATGCCACATATGCTCCCTCGCGAACGAGCTTGGAACGGACAGAACGAACAGTTTTGTCCATTGATTCAGCAATCTGGTCAAGACCATCGTTGCCGAGTTCATTATACATTTCGATCATAGTATCGACCATTTCCGCAGTATAATTTGCAGATTTTAGAGTAGCTTCAGCCATAATTCACCTCGATTAGCTCTGAAACGTGATGGCAATAGTCAGAGGCATTGCCGTTCCCTCATTCAATAAATACATAATATCAAATAAATAACCTACAAGCAATTCAAAAATCATGGGGAAGACTGTGTTCTCTACTAGCGAAGGTTGTTTTGAATGGTGCCTAGTGCTTAACACATCGTGGGCTTCTCTTGCGTTCGATACTGACAGGACTTCCCCTGAGACTTTGCGGAGGGTTCTTTAGAGTCGGTTATCCCTTACCTCAACGACATATAGATAATACGAAATATTTAAGTAAAAAGCAAACAGAATGTTTAGTTAGATTCCAACACAGCCCCCACACCCGCCTGTTGAATGAGCCTTCTTCAAACGAGTGAAAGAGATTGACTTTGACTACCCCCGTTGGTAGAAAAAGAACTCAATACCCAAAGCAAGACCCTTACCGTTTCGGGGAGCTACAACACGTCGCTGGTAGGCGACAGGCGACGGGAGCTCACCCAGAAAGAGGTGGGGATGTTTTTTACATCGTTTCCCCTTGCCCCTCAGAGCCGATGGCACGGTTGCGCGTTGTGCAATGCGCCTATTTCCTCGATATTTAACAAGCGGCCTCATAGGTGGGGCTTGGGAGTCGTAAGTGGTGCCTCACTTACTTTATCGCAGTAAACGGCTTCTTTCACCCATGAGCGTGGGACAGATAAGTTACAGGCTGAGACGCATTCCGTGACTCCGTTGGATCATTAACTGGTTTTAACTTTCGCAGTGCTTTCCACAAGGGTAGCAGTACCTGCCCAGAGGATGATGCCTCAACTCATCTTGTATATACATAATATCGAAAAATTTAGAAAAGAGCAACAGCAAAGTGAAATTTTTAAGAGTTGCTCGACTTTTTATTTATGGTTTTTAATCATCTCTTGGTAGCGCAAAACTACCTTCTCGTCTCTAAGATGACAACCTGTAAAAAGCCAAATAAAACGCTCTTTCCAGTTTGCCTTGTGTGAGATACCATTAGGTTCAATCACTTTAAGAGTAAAAAACTTGCTTATCATAGATTTGCTCCTTTTTTGTTCAAGAGATTAAATATATCTGAAATCAGACCAGAAGGCAATCTTAAAAATAATTCAAATACATATCGAGCTGTATCTAATCATCCTTTTTAGTGCTAGGTAAACCTGTTGAGATTCTAAATTTACGCTTAAGTTTCTTAAACTTTTCTTTAAGTTTAATACGTTTCCTAGATTCATGAGTTTTATTTTGCATTTTTGGGTCAAAGTAATCTTGAATAGGATGAGAGCCACTACGATTTTTCAACAACAGCCTCCACAAGCATTCCTTGTAACTTTTCAATCTCACAATTCTTACGGTCAATCTTTTTATATGATTGTTGAAGATGAGTTTGAAGTTCATTTACATTTCTCTTTAGAATATCAATCTGTCCTTCTTTTTCTATAAGAGCATCTCTCAGTGTCTCTTCAGTAGATTTAGTGTGGTCTTGCCAGTTCATATTTACCTCCTATGATTCTACAAACGCACGCTCAAGTACAAAGGTCCCAGGCTCATTGCGAGTGCCTTCAACAAACCCCCTATTTTCAAGTATATTTTTCATATCTTCATTGAAACTCATGTTACCACAAAGCATAATACGAGCGTTATCAGGGTCAATATATTTCATAATTTTGTCTGATTGAATCATAGTAGTAATTCTTTCATTATTCGCCCACGGCTCTTGAGTAACTATAGGTATGTAAAGTATATCTACTTCCTCTCCTAAAAATGCGTCAAATGCTTGTAAATCTTTTTTGTGGGAAACAGACCAAACAACAAAAATACAATTAAACTGCTCATATGTGTAGGGATCGCGTAAAATACTGATGAAAGGAGCAATACCTGTACCAGTAGCAAAAAGCCAAAGATTGTCATTTTCTTTATGAGAGGTAAAATTAGTCATAAGTAAAGAACCAGTTGGTTTTTTACCTATCATAATTTCGTCTCCAACTTCGATTTGTGAAAGTTGAGAAGTGAAAGCTCCGTCAGTTACATTTATTGAGTAAAACTCTAAATATTCATCATACGGGCCGGATGTATATGAATAAGCTCTTTTTAACTTACCGTCTAAAGTAAGCATATTAAACTCTCCTGCAGTAAATCTGTGAGATACTGGACGCTCAGTTCTAAAACAAAATAGCTGATCTGTATAATGATGTACATCAGTTATAAGTACTTGATCAAATGTCATCTATAAGCTTGCTCCAAGTTTTTAGTTTTTTTCTTTTGTATAAGGCTCTTTTTTCAAGATCATCAACCTTAACTAGTCCAAATTCAACTAAAAGTTGAATCATACAATAAACATCACCAATCTCTTCTTTGAGTAGTTTATTGGTGTAATGATTATTGTGTTTTATTGATTTGCTACACGCTTGAGTAAGTTCGCCACACTCTTCCATGGTAATAACCATAAGTTGTAAAAGTGCGTCATTTTTGAAATGATAATTAGAAGTCAATTTGCCCAAGTCCCGAACCAAAGGGTGAACCATGCTTTATACCGTGATGAGCGTGTTGACTGTCTGCATCTTCGTATGGACAGCCTTTTACGTTGCAAGGCCAAATAGCTGGCTCTCCCCCACTAGCATCCCACATATTAATTGTACAGACGGAACACTTGCCTACAACTTCTCCAAAATCTTTTTTAGCCACAATCAAATATCCCCATAACATAATTTTCTGCACAATCTTCAGCATAACGCTCGCTATGCTCATATAGTGGTCGTTTTTCTACATGACCGTCTTGCAGATACATATTAACATAGAATCCTTCTTCATTTTTACAGACATGAGCGATTCTATCTTTATACTCACCCTCTCCCCAATAGGTACTAATAATCATCCTACTATCCTCGAAAATATTTCCGCTACCACAGTGAATATAATCAATGCAAATACACTCATACAAAAGGCCATTACAAGTATCTCCAGACCATCATGGCTTTCGTACCAATCTAATACTTTTCTAAACATCGTCATCCTCCGAGTCATAATTTATGGCAGGTAGTTCAATTTCATTAATTTTTATACAGTCTACAAGTTCGTCTGTAGTCATGTACTTAATCAATGATGTCACAAGATAATAAGGCTCTACCCAGCCGTCCTCCATACCTTCAATAATTTGATCTCTGATATCCATTAATCTTTATCCCATGAATGTTCGCTGTAAACAAGAAAACCTATACCACCTAGTTCGTTCCATTTTTTGATTGTCCACCGTTTATCATCATATAAAACATCTCCTGGCTGACAATAAGGAAGTTTGTCCTTAGACTGCTCAACAACAATAATATCATCACTTCTAAAACCAAACTGATTCAGCCAGAAGTGTTTATTTTCGATTACAGTGTTAATGTGTTCTTTCTTATAGTGTGAGCCTCTGGCAGTAAGAATCTTCATATCATTTTCTTTATAGTACATAGCTCTAAAGAATTGCATATTAGAAGTAGGAGGTGAAGTCCTAAAGATCTGAGTATAGTTTTTAGCCATAAACTTTTCAAGTTTACCTGGCTCTACAAACAATTCACCTTCCCAGCCCAGTGCTTGAAGACCTACATAAAAGTCTGCGATTACACCATCAACATCTAAATAGATCACTCAGACTTCTCCTGCTCTTCCGCATAAAGACGCTCTTCTTCTAAGTACTCTTGCATCCACTCTGAAACACCAAACTCATCGTCTAGGTCTGCCCCTATAGCATCACGTAATTCTTCTGGAGTCTCGCAATGTGTGTAGTCAATATGTTCATTACCCTCTTCAGAGTTATATGAACCTACAAAACACATACCAGGCTCGTAGTAAGTAGCTTCTACATAAATACCTTGCTCATGTGCGGCATCATATACGCCAATAGGAGGACCCCATGCAGTATCAAATGTCATTACTACACTTAGATCATCAATCCAATGCATATCAATGATGTTAGCGTCCCACTTAGTACCCCATGCTTCAACACGAGACCAATACCACGAGTCTTGATCCCACTCTTCAGGAACAAAGAAACCAAAGAATGACCAATTGTCATCATCTGCTTCTTTTTTCATGTGCTGGAAAAGTTCGTTAGCTTCTTCTTTTGTGGGGAAAGTGAGTGTTAGATTATTATTACACCAATTTGGCATTGCCTACTCCATATATCTGGTTAAATCTTTATCTTTGATTAATATATCAAATATCTAAGTAATAAGCAAATAGAAAAAAGACGCAAGGGTGGCGTAAGACCTAAGAAACTCCGTTTCATTACTAGCTCCCTACGGTCGCACAACTAAACGATAGCCTGTGCCGCGCTGTTCGCCAGCGTTCACATCGTTATACAACTTGCACACATAAATTAGCATGAAAAATGATAATGCGCAATCATCATTTTTTTAAGATTGCAGTGATTGAGGTGTCGCCTACAAGGTATCGATGTGCGCTCGTAATTTCATCATCAAGCTCGACATCACATCCTGTCTCTTGTGCGAGTGCTAAGACTTCTGGGACAACAGATGCTTCTACATCAAACATAATAGCAATGTCTGATGTCGCAGAGCCAATGTCTCCTTCAAAACAGTCAACAGTGCGTGTTTGATTGATATTGCAATTCAACCAAGACTGAACTCGTTTATCCCAACAGTATCGAGAATAGTTTTTATGGTCAGTGTCTGAAGAAGCGTGGTGCATCCATATCTTCACAGGATTGATCAGATGGTTACGCTGTAGCCGTTGACGAAAGACAATCTGAAAGCGAGGTAAGTAGGAAAAGTTAGCGGCTGAATGTGGAAATGTGGTATTGAGATAGTATAATTTACCATCAGCTTGTGTCGGCCAAAGATGTTGATTTTCAATGTCAACTAGAAACGACTCATCAGTTGATAGAGCAAACTGCCAACGATTGTCTACGTCACAGTGCGAACGATAACATCTACCAGAATCCATCACCATAACTTGGCACTCTCCCGGCCTGTCAAGTGTGTTCCATAGCTGTTCAAGCTCAGTGTTTTTATACTGAGGTAGTAGATGTCTTTCTCCGTAATAGAAGTCATCAGTGTGAGTATGAATTGAGATAGGGATGGTATTGAATCCACGAGGAGAAGTTAACCACTCATTAGCACGTGATGTGTCAAGCTGTAAGTCTTGAACAATCTGTGCTGAATCAAAAGTTTGAGTAGTGTATTGTATAATCATTAAAATATAATCCTATAAGCTTCGTCTATAATCAACTCTGACACAAAGTATCCATACACAAAAATAAACTTTGATGCATTGTGTGTAATATAGAACCCGACAGGTAGTGTGAATCCAAAGACTACGAGATTGAGTAGTAGTCTTTGTTCTTCCCAACCACTATATATCATCATACTACAAGCTAAAGCAATAAGCGAGTAGTAAATCAACTTTCTACTAGATTGATAGAGTGAAAGAATAACATTGAAGAATACACCTGCTACTATCCAGTTGAAAGTATTAATTACTACAAGCAGTGTAAGTAACCAAGGCCAGTGCATCATAAACCATTCATAAGTATTTGTGATAGAAAAGCCTTTTAGTTCTGCTGCTCCCATGAATATCGCCTCTGAGGAAACTATAGGAAGACCGAGTAGCAATAGAGGAATAAGCACAGATACGCTGCCAGCATTGTTCGCAGCTTCTGCACTCATCAAGGTGTTAAGTCGAGTTTTATCTTCATCATTTGTGGAATACCATTTGCGTTCGGCTGTAGCAGCAATGTTTGAAGATACAATGTAACCCATCCCAGGTATGAATCCAGAGAAAAATCCAATAGTTGTGCCTCGCATAATTGAAGGTTTTCGTATGTACTGAAACAATAGTTTAGCTCGATCTATAATACTTCCACTGATAACGTGTAATTGATCTTTAGGAGTAGTTTGTAAGTTTTCCCACGCTATAGGAATAATTAGTAGTCCACAAAATATTGGGAACATCGGAAGACCCCCATCTAGCTGTGTGATACCAAAAGTTAAAATTCTTTGTTCAAAAAAGTCATCATATCCTACCAAACTAGAAACAATGCCTAGTGTTAAACATGCAGTAGCTAGTAGATAACGACCAGAAGTAGCAATTAATAGTATACTTGCGAAGCAAAGTAGTATGAAAACAACTTTACCTTTCATCATCCACAAAAATGAATCAGGAATGGTATAAACTAGTAGAGCGGTGAACACAATAGAAGATATTGCAGCTATGTAACTAGCGGTACTAGCACTGACTAGTACCTCTGCTCCTCTACCTTTAGCAGTAAGTGGGTATCCGTTCTGAACTGCTGGTAATGAACTTCCTTCTCCTAATACTCCAAAGACACTTGCGCTAACGCTTCCGTAGTATTGCCCGCTAGAAACTATCCCAAAAAAGATGCTCATCAACATAAACACATCGATAGAAGGATGCAGCAAAAAAGGAAATAGCATGAGCATTAAACTGGTCGCGCCAAGACCTGGGAGAACTCCCATTAACATTCCAAGAAAGATGCCTAAAAACATACACAGTATTTCTATCATTTTAACCTGTAGATAAATAAAAAGACGAGAGCATGTAGCATCTCGTCTTTAATAGTTGAATTTAGTAGAACACTATTTTGAGTAAGTGCCGTACATCTCAATCAATGACGGAGCATCTACAGAAGATGGAACAGTCATTTTCATTGAGTTCATTTTTTCGACATATGCTGTATCAGTCAGAGCTGCGCGCATAGCTTGTACAGCTACGGAGTCAGGAGTATCACTCCAGATGATGTTGGCGTTAGCAATTGTAGGAAACTCTGAATCAGTTCCGCCTACAAAGGGAGTACCCATTGGATCATTCATCATAGATGAGTAAAAACAATCACCATGCCCTTTTACTTTACGAAGACCTACATTGGTTGAAAAGAATAGATCTACATCACCAGCCATAACACCTTTGCGCATCTTACCACCACCACGATAGCGTTCAATCTCCCAGTTAGATGCTCCAACAGTAGAAATGATTTTATTTACATACCACAACTCAGCTCCGCCAGCTGGTACACCAATCTTGAGCGGCTTTGTAAGTATATTATCGCGGTTTACATCAGCGTTTGGAGCAGCACAAACAGACAGAGGAGACTCAGCGGAGATTCCTGCAATGTACACTCCTGTGTCAGATGCTGAAACAACACACTTAGCATCTGTATTGCCTGGAGCATAATCACCATTAAGATGATACATCAGTACGTTACCTGAGCCTTCTTTTAGACGGGCTACAGCTTCGTTACAAGACTTAAGATACTGAACATTTACAGTATGTCCTTGAGCCTCAATAAGTGGTTTTGCAATTTGAATCTGTTGATCTGTGCCGCCACCAGGTTTGTAGTAAGTTAAAATTTCAATTGTATCTGCAAAAGCAGGAGAAGTAAGCATTGTAAGTGCCAATGCAATTTTAGTAATCTTATTCATTTTTAGCCTTTCTGCTAGTTAGTAATAAAAACCCATTGAACACCGTTTTCTGAAGTGTCACCAATAATCGAATTGCCAGCCTTGCTCCAGTCAATACTAGCAAGACTAACATCATCATGACCAAAGTTTACGATTTCACCAATAGGTTGCGAGCTGTATACAGCTTGCGGTGCAACTGGCTCATCTTGAGTCAAATAATGATGACCTGCTGCTACTGCTCCCATTAATAGTAATAATTCCATAATAGAGCTCCTTAATAAAGTTAAAGTTTAATAGGGATATAAGCCCCATTTAAAATGGCCTCTTCTTTTCCAGACCAATTGTTACCCCAATCATCCCAAATTTCTGCAGATGATAGGAGAGAATGATTCATTCTGTGTTTAATCGAGTTAAACACTAAATCAGTATGTAACACTTTATCAAACTGAAAAGCATTAGGCAACGATTTTTCGAATACCATATGTGAGTATGGATCAAAAGTGGAACGGCTCTCATTTCTAACCCAATTAAACTCAGTACTAGGACGACAGTTTGTCTCCATATACAGTAACTTATTAGAGTTGTGAGGTTGCATAATTTGAACCATTAAAAATCTTTTTTTAACACTAATAGCTTTTTGAAGTGGTGAAATTATGTCTATTAATTGTTGTAATATAATAGGGGTAGGAAAGTAAGGATTCTCTCCAGCGTAAGGTATTGAGTATTCACAAACTAATCTATTGTTAAATACTAAATACCAGTCACCATAAGAATCAATGTATACAGAACAGTTATATATGTACTGTATATCAATCCATTCTTGTGTAAACTCCCCCTCTGTTGCTTCATAAGAAGAGTCCTTAAATCTCATTTTTGGTATAACAATAGGGGACGACCAAGTAACTGTATAGTCTCTTTTAACAATTATTTTATCTCCTGTTTTGTTAGGGACGGGGATACCTAATTGTCTACAGACTAGATCTTGTTGAGTTTTATAAGCGAAAAAATCAATAGCCCTGTCATCAAGGTGGGACTTACATTTGAACTTTTCATTTAAGTGTTTTTCTAAATGTAAAGCATTCAGAGCTTCACTATGGCAAAATACTGTGTCAGGAATAAATTTATGGCTATTCAACCAATAATCAAAAGCATTTATATCTTCAACTACAAAAGGATCAACGATATGTACATATTTAGAAGCTAGATTGCGCTCTTCCATCATTTTTTTAGCTTTTTGATTACGACGAAGCATAAGATTGTCGTCTCGTTTATGACCGCTATTTACGTCAACAGCTAAAAAGGAAATGTTATTATCTATACAAAGTTTAATGCAATGAGCAAAGATTAAAGCAGGTCCAATAAATAAAATATTCATAGCATCTCCTAATCCAATGTATTGCGTCCACCACCAGGACTTTGAGTGCATTGTTGTGTTCTTGGGCATTGGAAGTATTTGTCCATTGCAACCGTTAAATCTGCGTGTCCAGTAGCTCCTCGTTCGTATATACACATACGCTCATCGATTTCTGGGTCTATATATTGTCGTTTAAGTCTACAAGTGATTGTATTAGTAATGGTAGGAGCAACTGCTTTACGTCTGCACTCCATCGGCTCTAACCCTAATATCTTTTGCGGCCAACGTAACACTTCTGTATTCCACAACGTGCAGTGCGTTTTATCTTCGCTACCAGTGTAGGTTCTACCTCTGGGTTCGGAAGGGACTTTCGTACTTAACATAAATAATATTGTGCTTGTAAGCACAATATACACAAAACATTGCTTTATAATACTCATAACATTTCTAATATCATCAAATTGACATCAGTTAAGTTGATTTTTTTGTATAAAAGTAGTCTGCAACCTCGAAATCAACTGCTCCACCAATAAAAACTATACAGGCTATATTCATATTATAATTATACTCTACTAAGGAGAAAAAACCATCAATCGGATCATAGAACATAACAACAGGAAGCTCATATATATCTTGTTCAATTCTTGCATTAGTTACCATGCCAATAAAAGCTTTTAGACCTTCCTTTTCTTGGCGTGCATTAACTTCTTCAGGAGTTGAACACTGAACTGGTTTAGCTGCCCAATGAGGTTCTGCCTGTGCTGGAACTACCCATAAAAGTGCCAGTACAAGGAATAACGCCCTCATGACTCGTTCATAAAGACGTCGAGCATATCCATACGATCTTGCGCAGATGCCATCTTATCCAATTCATCTTGAATTGCTTCCATAATGTCTGAGTGTTCGCCAATACCTGCTGGGTTTTCTAAGTAGACTTCGATATTAGCTTTATGAAGTAGAAAGTTTCCATGCGCATGAGCATACGCCGCGTCAAGCATATTATTTTTTAGTCGTGTCATTTCTTTTCCTTTGCTGTTTTAAGTATTGATAAAGTTGAATATAGTAGTAAAATGTTTTCGGATAAATGTCAGGGTCTGGTAAAGAACCAAACATCTGGCACATTTCTTGTAGTTCTTCTAATTTTAACATCTAATTTAGAAAATCCCAGGGGCACAGTTGTCGCAGTTGTAGATTTTTTATAACTATAGATTCCATTATTCTTTTTCGTCTGTTTGTTTCACGGGCTGTAACCCAATTTCAGTTTGTTCATATAGTGTTTGATCTATAAATCTGCGTTCACCAATCTGTAAATGAAGGGGGTCGCGAATAACTAATGTATGCCCACATTTAGTACAATATGCTTGCATTCCGAATCGAGAGAGTAAAGCATAGTTATGACCAAAAACAGCACAAATTATATTCATTCGTGCTCTCCGCCTGGATCGTTAGGATCAAGTTGAATTTTTTCTAGCTTACCATTTTTGCCTGATAAATACATTACTTGTCGTGATCGCCCAGCACTATGAAATCCTGGACGCAGTTTAAAAACTGAAGGATTCCTCTTTGCAGCCTCGAAAGTTCCTACAGTAATAGCGATAGCCGCTAATACAATTACGTGGGCAACAGCAGTAATTCCGAACATCCACATCGAACTAAAGTACATTGAAAACACAACACACCACATCCAAGCTAATACTTGCATGACCATGTGTCGCGTATTCATATCTGGTATATTTCTTAAAGGGTTATAACGATTATCCATTACATTATACCAACCACTTATTATAAATGACTTCACAGGATTTTTTCCTTTCTCAAAGGTTACGGACAGTGGATAATTAGCATCCGCTGTGTCTCTAAAATCAATAGCTTCATATATATCTAAAAATGCCTTAGTTACTTTATGTGTCTTAAAGTGTGCTGTTACTTTATACATTAGTACCTCAACGAGTAGTCCCAATCACCGGATGTTCTAACACATACCCAATCACGATTTAGGGTTTCAAAATTATATTCAAACTCTTGTTTAGTTATTGCCGCATAACAATCAGCGATACCAGGATATGTACTTATCTTTTCTGCTACTACAGTATCGCCTATAAGTGAAACCATCACTAAAATCCACATCATATCTCCTTTGGCAAGGGATCAAGGAGTCGAACCCTGGCTTGCTGGGTTGGAGCCAGCCGTGCTACCATAACACTTATCCCTTAAAAAGTGTATAAATCTTATGTAAAGTGTAAAACCAAACACCATTTATAGAAGGTTCTACCAGAGCAACAAGCCCTGCTTCCCATAAACTTGCTCCTGTCATGAGGCTTACTACCGTCATAGCTATAATAACATGACCAAAAGTGTAGATCAAGGCAAGAGAAACACTCGATTGACTCAAATGTTGTAATACAACGTATGCTCCTTGCCTAAATTCAGTCATTTAACAATCTTCCGGGTGTATACCGCTAGTGTTGTTGCGTTGCACTTCCCTACGTGCTGCCATTCTCCAAGGAGGTCTATCATCTGTAAAGTTTGCGTCACTTGCAGGAGTCTCGTCTAACTTACGTGTTAGTGTAGCGACTCGTTTCTCCATCCAACCGATAGCAGTGCTAATATGTCCGGTATCGTGTGGGGCAAGTTGAGATTTAGCAAACTCAATCTCACGTAATAGATGAATTACTCTCTCGTAATCAGCTTTGGGGCCGTTATAATGCATTAATTATCTAGCTCCACTGCTGAGTGTTCCATTACAAGTGCGACTACTTCGTTCATTTCAGTGCAGACGATCTTGTAGTGTTTCCAGTCATCAGCGTGAGAACGACCGCCAAACTCTACAAGCCAACCGTTGTCAGCACGTCTTACAGTAATATCTTCATTTACTTTTGCAAGCTTACTTGCGATAGTTCCATCCATATTATTAGCCATAGCATTATCCTAAAATTTTGTTAGAGGTTGAATCTACATAGTCGTCTGCGTTGAAGAACTTGCGACTATGAGTTTTTTGACAAATATTACCGTCTAAATCTCGATAAGTAGTAATAAGTGTTTGTTCTAGCAATCCTGTTTCTGGTTGAGCAAGAAACTTGTCAGGTTCCCAACCAGAATCTTTTTTGGTCATTAGTGCAATCATATAAATCTCCCAATTTTTTATATAATAAATGAAAGTAGACTAAAAAGCAAGAAAGGAGCCACATTAGTAGCTCCTTCTGTACTTAGGTTTTTTGTTTTACTTACTGCAAAAAGTCTGCTTCTTCATCAGTGTAAGGCCACATTAATATCTTGTCCCGTAACCCTGAACTTCAGCAGTAAGCCGACGCTCAAGTTCAGCAAGTGTGTAACCTGATTCACGATACTTCAATGGTTGTGCCATTGGTGTGCCAGGCCAACCACCTGTTTTTGCATTACTAAAACGCATACTAAAAATTGATTTAAGTAATTTCATCTGTAGTACTCCTTCAATGTTTTATCATTAAGGATCGCTAAAATACCTGCGTAGTCTTCGTATGGGTATTCGTGACGAAGTAGGTGAGCCAGTTTTTGATTGGCTTCAATTTGTCTTGAAACACAGATAGCTTGGCCGATTGCTTTTGAGTAACCAATTATTCCTGCAAACAAAGTAGCAATGAATGAATTGAGAATAAGTGAAGCTACCTTGTTACAAAACGAACAAGTGTAACCCCAAGTTTGGGTAAGTGTAGTCATTGATTTCTCCTCGAAAAATTGTTTTATTTGATCTCAATTAAACGAGGACGCTGTTCTTCTGGAATCACTACTTTGAGATCTATCACAAGTAGTCCATCCTTAATTTCAGCTCCATGCACTTGAGTGTGCTCAGACAGACGAAACTGGCGTTTAAACTTCTTTGTACTTATTCCACGATGAATAAATTCACGACCACGAGATTCGTGCTCGCCTACAATGGTTAGCACTCCCTCTTTAAGATTAGCGGATACTTCATCTTTTGAAAAACCTGCTACAGCAATTTCAATAGCAAGCTCATGTTCATTGTATTTTACAATGTTATGAGGGGGATAATGATCCATTGCATGTGTTGAAATTTGTTCTAGTTCTTTAAGAATATGATCGAAGCCGATAAAACCAGCATTACGAATAGCGAATTGTCCTGTCATTTTTTTCTCCTTTATAACAGCAAGAATTATGTAAATCCCTAAACGGCAATTTACATCAATAGTATATTAAAAGTTATAGGAAAGAGCAAGTATGAAATTACTATAAGTTGTACTTTTCTATGACATGCGAAAATCTTTGAGTAAAAAAGGTCATGTCCGACATAAAAACTGCCAACAATATAGTCAATGACGTTACAGGAATTGCAAAAAGTATTGAAACAAAAAGAGTTATGTTAAACCACTTAAAAAAGTTAAAGCAGTAGTCTTTTAATTCGTCAGGCGGAATTATTATGCTATTTAAACTTGTAAAATATATGATCATCGATTTCAATGGTTTTCTCCTTTTGTTTAGCCCAACTTGGATAAACGTAATCAGCATGATAAAACACAGCCCCGCCCGTATAATCCATATATTTAGTAGTTAATATACTATTAGCAATTTCATGTGCAACCATGACAGCTTCTTCATCATGCTTAGGGAATTTATCTGACTTACCATCGCAGTACCAAGAAAATTGACATTTATCTCTGATTGGAACTAAGACAGAGGGGTCTCTCCATGATCTACGATGAAGACCTTCGTACACTACTTCACAAATAGTATTCGGAAATCTATCATCTTTAACACGATTCATAGTTACCATTGCTACTGCCCATTGACCAAAGTAAGATTGATTACGTGCTTCCCAGTATATATTCTTTGCTAAACAAAGAACTTCATCAGCATATTGGTTATTGATAGTTGAGGGGTGGGCGTTCTGAGCGAATAATGTCAGACTCACGGCAATCGCTACCAAACTGGATCTCAATGATGTGTACGGGTGTTTCTGATTCATTTGCAAGTTGGTGCCACTTTCCCTGTGCTATATCAAATGTCTTAAATTGAGTTATATATGTCTTAAATACTTCTTTACCGTGATTATCAGCAGAGTAGTAGACAGTTGCAAGTCCACGAGAGCAAAACCAATGCTCAGACCTATGTTCGTGCTTTTGCCACGAAAGTTGACATCCAGGATTAACTACAAGTTCTTTGACTTTACAAGTACCATCATACTCTTGAAGCACATCCCAGTATCCCCAATCTCTTTTTACTATTTCATCCATATGTTACCTACAATATTTGCGTTATCATCAAATACAGCACCTATAGGTGCGTCTAACTTGTGCCAAGCTTTTATTATCTTGGTATGCTTACAAGCCCTAAAACGAGAAGGACAAGAGCAGCCTCTACTACTGATGGTATATACATCAATTGGATAATTTGACTCTTCAAATTTTGCAATTTCATCACTAAACTTTCCTTTGCGAACAATGTAATTTGCCATATAAAACTCCTTATTAATGAATAGTAACAAAAATAAGGATTAAAAGCAAGATTAAAGCAGATAATTCTCTATGTATCGGTGTAACATTTTAGCAAACCATTTATGAGCATTTTCATCATAATGAGACCCGAAGCCGCTCTCTTTGCTTCCTAAAGATATTTGTTGGTTTGATTTTCTACAAAGTTCTGTAAAACAAGCACCTGAGTCAAGCATTTTAGGAAATCTTTTACCAGAGAGATGAAATGAGTAGGCATCATAAGCTCTTTCATGAGCCATCAAAGTATTCATTGAGGCGTTCCAAAAAAGATACGGGATATTATATTTTTGAAACGTATTTTGAAGTAATATAATGTTCAAGTAATAATCTATGATATGTTGATGCCTATCCACAGAATTTACCCAACTTTTATAGTACATATAACTATTAACATCTAAACTTTTCTTATAATGCTCATCATTACCGACAATTAAGGGAGCCCATTTGTAATCATAAAATTGAGAATGATCACTTACTTTATCATCTTCTGTGTGAATCTCAGTTCTATACCAACCAGGCCACATGATTATCATGAATATACCTTGAAATGAATTATTATTCTCTCTATAGTGTTTATGTAAGAATTCAAAAGTAGTTCTAATAACTCGATGACTAGAAGCACCTGACATTGAAAGATTTACATGATCATAGCCAAGTAAGTTTGCTAAATGCTTAGGCCAAGCCTTATCAGGACACTTATCTTGCGAAGCATATTCTATTTCTGCCCCAGATGTGTGAGAACAACCGTTTGCTACTAGTTTCATTCTGAGCCGGTTGATAAAATAACATTGATTAGTGGTAGTGCATTAGCCACTAATGAATCTTCGTCCAATCCATCAGGAAAATAGTTTACTCCATAAATATCAGTATTAGAGACTGTGATAGTAAGTTTTTCATAATCAGTATCTAGATTTGCAGAGGCATAATCATAAGTAATACCATCACCGATTGAATACCCACTTCCAGGATTCGTAACTGTAAAAGTGAAGATTGGATCCTCTGAAACTCTAGTCCAAAGCCTATCAGTATTGATATTAACTACAAATCCGCTTCCAGATCCAGTTGTAGATTCAGGGGTAACACTAGTAAATACGCTTTTTACGTCTTGAGATGTGTTTGCCCAAACTACGGCTGAGTTAGAGGAAATTTTAAACTCTGTGATAGCACCTACAGAAGATAAGTTGTCAACAGGCTGATCTATTTCAAAAGCATATCCTTTAGTCCCAGTGTACTCTGCCTCAGAGTCAATAAAATGAGTATTAATATAGTAAGCCCCACTATCTACGTATACATCGCTTATGTAGTAATCACTACCTACAAATAAATTAGCCATCGGAACTCCTTTCAGTTTTATTTTTTACAATATACATCATAAATTCAATTCCTTCAAGCTTTGCATTACATTATCATGAAATTTAGGGGGTGTGTTTGTTAATTTTCTATACGGCTCATACTCAGGAAAAGTTTTGAAAAAATCTGTATCCCTAAATTTATCAAGCATCATGCTATAATCAATAAAGTACTTTAGCTCATCTACGTCAGTATCTGGCTCACTTGCATCAGAATGGTACTCTAATGATAAATTTACATCTTTATCAATATAATTATTATATAGTTCTGCTAATCTAGGGTCATGACTATATAATTTTTTAATATCTTGTTTAAGCTCTGTTGGTAGGATTTGGGGACTTAAAAAGGACGGTAAAAAGCAAGGAGATAAAGTTACCGGTTTACCTAACTTATCAAAAATTGATAGTTGTTTAGGAATAGACCAAACACTATAGTTATTAACAACACATACTATAGCAGATACATAATCAAAGACTTCTTGAATATTTTTAATAAATGTTTTAGTAGAGAAACCAGTTCTAGAATATTCAACAGAAGGTCCCCAACCATCGCACGAGACAAGCAACTCAACCTTTTTGAATTTAGCCCAAAGATCTTTCAAATCGTGTTTTTTATACTGTAACATAGAGAGATTAGTAGAGTATACAATCTGAACATCAGTACAGTTATTATCAATTAAATATGTAAGCATATCGTAGTTAGCATCAGTGATTAGAGGTTCTCCCCCCGAAACATTGATACATTCTAAATGTCCACTCGATATTAAATGTTTAAGTAAGGGTAGTAAGGTAGGATCTTTTTTAAAAGCGTTTGTCTCTGTGTCTGTGTCCTCAAAAGTAAAGTACTTATGCTTTTTATTTTCTATAGCCCATGTAGTAGAAAAATTAGGATTACACATGCGACACTTAAAGTTACATACATTGTTTAATCTAATATGAACCTTTTCAATTGTTTTTTCGATGGAAGGAGCGTTGCTAACTCTATGCGTATGTAGGTTGTTTCGCTCGGCTTCCCAACAATATTCACAAGAAGGATGTTTTTTATTCTCTAAGAACGACTGTTTAAGCTCTTTAAGTGGTTCGCCTTGTAGATATTCTTGTACAGAGTTACCCATAGGAAAGCGATTAGAGGGCATGACACAGCACGGAGTAACCTGCCCATCTTCTTCGATGTGTAGTTCCGACCAAGGACGTGAACAAAAATTATTAACTGCTTGCGGCTCGCTTAAGGATTTGGTTGATTTCATTATCTGTTATTACTTTGAAATTACCAGACTCTATACCTTTTACTATTTTTTCGTATTCTTCACGGGCTTCAGCTTGATTCTCTAACAGAGGATTTAAAAAAGCACAGCGAAGACGACGATACATATTCTTAAATACAGGTCCGTGGGGTTTACATCTATAATTATTTAATTTATATGAATAGTATTGTAACGCATGAGCAACCTCGTGTAAAATAACCATTTCTAATTTTGCTGTTTTCCTACGAGTATAAATTTCACCTATATCTGGATCCTTAGCAAACGACGCATATTCATAGATTTTGTACAGCTCACCACGTTGATCCCTACAAGCAGGAGACATTGCTATTGAGATACCAGGACCATCAGCGTACATGCCTCCACGAGACCGAGAACGTCGAGAACTCCAATCAAGAGTAATACTTTTTAGCTCAAACTTAACGTACATTTCTTGTTGCGCCCAAGCCTCTACCGCACGTGCGTATTTATACCCAAAGCTATGCCACTCTGTTTTATTCATCGTCTTTTTCCTGTTGCTGAGTCGGATGCTTCTTTTGAAGAAAGCACGACAAGGTTACCTTTATTATATGCTTGACCAACGTGAACACCAGAACCACTGTACGAGTTTTTGCCTTTTACAAAACCATTACCTACACGATCTGATGTAGGAGCTGAAGTACAATCAGATTTATAGCTTGGGGGAGGTGCTGACAATTTGGTAGCAGTTTTAAGTTGTGAAGGATGTAAGCCTCGCTTACGTAGCCAAGCATCGTGATATGCTATTTTCTGTGCTTTTGTATATTTTTTCATGTATACATACTACTAAACATTAGAGTAATAGGCAAGATCTAGTTAAATGCGTAGATTACGATAGTTAGCAAGAGCATCAGTATATTTTCCATCAATATCAGGAGTAAAAAGTGCTATTGCTATATTACGGGCGTCTGTAACATCTTCAAGGCTGGCTCCACAAAAAATAGCCAGTCTTTGTCCTGTAGGCGGGTTATCTGCATGAAACTTTGGGTTATCGATTTGATAGTACGTTAAGTGGTCAAAAACTTCAGCACAAAGATTAGTATTTATGCTAAATGATTGTCCATATTGAGCAAAGAGTGCTGCCATATAAAAATTAGTAGTGCGTTGTCCGTTATACGTCCACTTACCTACATTATAAAGCACATGGATAGCTTCCATTAACTCTTCATCTCCAAACCTATCAATGTCTCCCATGCGCAGATGACATTCAATTATAGTATCATTTATGACCTCTAGGTTTAAGCAACCTGTGTAACCAGAAAAATTAATCTCTACCCAATTGTATAGTGTTTTAAAAGTTTGTTCAGGAGAATCAATCAATTCCCAATAATCAAACATACCGTGCTGAAGCTTCTCTCCACGCATACAATAGTGATCAACCACAATACCATCACACACAATTAAATCAAAAGAGTAGTGTTCACCTATTTGGTAAGGAGACCAAAATAGGCCAGGA
>MDSX01028982.1_pt1 | contig 20120 bp, 27 predicted proteins | sample 811141 | NCBI WGS metagenome assembly MDSX01 (sample SAMN05326642, study PRJNA326480) | marine metagenome | isolation source: seawater | place: Atlantic Ocean: South East | collected 2010 | reverse complement strand
TATTTCATCTAGCAAACAAACAGAATGGGCACAGTATAGAACTAACTTATTAAATGTACCACAACAGTCAGGATTTCCCAATACAATCTCTTGGCCAGAAAAACCTGTATAAGATATATAATCAGGAGAAACAATAATGTCTAAAATATTTTATAACAAAAAAACAGGTCTTGGTGCAGTATTTGATAATTCTGCAAACATAAGTGATTGGCCCGACTTTCAAACTGACCCTGTAATTGTAATTGCAAATGCAATACAAGTACGATCACAACGAAACAAACTACTAGAATCATCTGATGAGATGGCTTTAGCTGACCGCATAACAGATGAGTGGCGCATTTATCGAAAAGCCTTAAGAGACTTGCCAGCGCAAGATGGTTTTCCGACAAATGTAACTTGGCCTTTTAAGCCTGAATAGAATATAAGTAATTAGGAAAAACGAGAATGTCATATCCAACAAATCCAACGACCGGCGACACATATATTTTAAGTGGAAAAACTTGGAAATACGATGGTGCAAACTGGGTAAAATTAGGACTATCGCCACCAGAGCCATCTGTAGCATTCTCTGATTTAACAAGTACTCCAACTACCCTAGCCGGGTATGGAATTACAAGTAATGATGCACTACTTGCGAATGCATCAGCTTCTGATTACCCAGTAGAACCTAATTGGAATACACACACTGAAGAAATTACTACATCAAGTACTTGGACTAAACCAGCCGCTTTAAGTGATGATGCTTGGGTTATTGCTTATGGTGTTGCCGGCGGTGGTGCTGGCGGTCATGCATTTAATAATAAGTCTGGTTTTGCCACTGTCTACAATGCAAGGGCTGGAGGCGGCGGTGGTGCTATGATCATCGCTTTAAAGGCATCCACACTTAACGGTGCTTCATTTGTAATTGGCAGTGGTGGTATTGGTTCTACTTCCAATGGCGGACCAGCTGGTGGGAATACTACTATTACAACCACAGGAACTGGTGGTACAACATATACATCATATGGCGGTGGTGGTGGCGCAGTGGCCAATTCAGGTTCATCTCCAGGCGGCGGCGGACAGATAATTTGGTGGACAAGTCCAGGTAAAAATGATGTATCCATTGCTTGGAATATAAATGGTGGTAGTTCAGGAGCTGCCTTCTATAACTACATTACTCCTGCTACTACAGAATTTGGAGGTGGTGGATCACAAGGTATATATAACGATGTTGGCGCTGGTAATATTACTGTCTCAACCTACGCAGGTGATGGGGTAGCTGCATCTGCTACAAATGTAAATGGTGGAAACGGCGGATTTCCGGGCGGCGGCGGTGGTGCTACACACGTTAATTTTGGCGGTGGTACTACAACAACCGTAGTGACTGGTTCTGGTGGAAACGGGTCAATTAGACTATACTATACAATATAATATACTAGTAAGGAAAAACAAAAATGGCATATCCAACAAACCCATCAACTGGCGACACATATGTTTTAGGATCAAAAACTTGGACCTACAATGGCACTAACTGGGTAAATCAAGCAACGTTTGCATCTGGTGGCTCGCCATCTGTAGCATTCTCTGATTTAACAAGTACTCCAACTACCTTATCAGGATACGGAATTACAGATGGCGGTGGTAGCGCGGGATACGAACAGGTAACATTCCCTTCTAATTGGGCTTCACCCTCCGAAACTTTTAATTCTAGCGGTACTTATACAAAACCAGCTAGTGTAGCTGACGATGATTATATATGGGTTTATCTGTTAGGCGGCGGCGGTGCGGGGTGCAGTTCTGGAAGAAACAATGGCTCTTATGCTGGCAATACTGCGGGATATGTAGCGGGTTCAGCGGGTGGGTCAGCTACGCTGCTATACGGACAAGCAAAAATGTTTACTGGTGGAACAATGGTTATCGGTGCAGCTTATCCGTTTTCTTCTCGCCCTGCTAATGAATTTTTTTACAACGCAGTACAAGGCAATCCTTCAAGTTTTACTTTATCAAGCAGCAATGGTGCTATCGTTTATAGTACTAATGCCGGTGGTGATCCTACTACGACTGATGTTTCTTCTAGAGTTATTCAAATTCCTGGAGCGGGAAGCGATGGCGATGATTATTTACATTCCAGTGCAGTTTCACCGACTAAATTTTCTTTAGATACCGCTACAACCCCGATTCTCTCAGCCAATGCGTTTGTTATGCCTGGAACAAGCGGAAACATGGTCTCCACTACTCAACAAACAAGCGTGTTTGCTGGCGGTAACGCTGGCGCAAGGCCGTATAATTTCGGCGATTTGCCGACTGTTGCACAGGGAACCTCTGTTTTATCGGGTGATGGTGGAGTTTTAAACGGTACAGAAGGGCAATTTCCGGGGGGTGCTGGGCGGTCTGTTACTGGTAGTGGTGTTGGTGGTGATGGTGCTGCGGGTCAAATAAGGATTTATCATGTCTAAAACTTTTTACAACACAACGACAGGCGATGGCGCAGTGTTTGATGATGCAGAAAATATGTCAAACTGGCCTGACTTTCAAGAAACAAGGCCAACGCTAACGCTCACAGCAGAGCAAGTACGGGCGCAGCGTGACGAACTACTAGCAGCGTCTGATGCAATGGCCTTGGCTGACCGTATAACAACGGATTGGACAACGTACCGACAAGCACTACGTGACGTACCCACACAAGCTGGGTTTCCTACAGATGTAACTTGGCCAGATAAACCTGAATAATTAATTATGTAAATAAAGGTGATGAATGACACATAATGATAAAGTATTTTATTCTCAAATACAAAATATTTCTGTTGCAAATACTGTTCTTGGAAGTTCAGCTGCAAATGGAATTATAACAGAGACCCAAGTTTTTAATGAAATGATTGCAGATGATGCAATAACAGCAGTCAAAATTCCAGATGATGAAATTACATATGCTAAAATTCAAGATATAGATGCCAATTCAGTTTTAGTTAGAGATGACGCTGCGGCTGGTGATGCATCATCTAAAATGCTATTAGATACTCAAATTTTAATTAATAACGGCGCAGGGTTTACTGCAGCTTCTTTATCTGGTGATGTTACAATGACTAATACGGGAGTAGTAACTGTATTAAAATTAAACAAAGCAATAATTAATATCGATAATAATAAAAAAAATATTGCTATTAATAAAAAAAATATTGCTATTAATACAGATAATATTAATAGTAATACTAAAGCAATTGAAAATATTAATCTTCCATCAGGAAGTATTATGACTTTCTCAGTTGGGGTAGAACCCAAAGGTTGGTTAGAATGCGATGGTTCAGGTATTGATAGAAAATTATATTCAAATTTATTTTCTGCAATTGATATTAAATACGGAATAGGTGATGGCACTAACTCCTTCAATGTTCCAGATTTTAGAGGTACTTATATAAATGATATTGAAGTAATGTACTGCATTAAAATATAAGGAATTAATTATGACATTAATATATAATTATAATAAAAAAACTAAAGTATATACTAATACCACTACTGCAAAACCATGCCCTTTAGGAGGTAATGATCGTATTCCGGCCCACGCAACTACAATTCCTATTCCAGATCTATCAGATAAAGAATGTGCAGTTTGGGATGGATCTGCTTGGACTATAGGACCCGATCTCAGAGGAACTGTATATTGGATAAATCATTATGAATCTAAAACTATAACAGAAATTAATACTGATATTCCTTTTGACGCATACCTTACTCAGCCATTTGCAACTCCTGAAGAAGAATCAGCTGCAGAAAACCTTGCTGCTTTTAAACTAGCACAGCAAAAAGCAATAGATGATAGAAATGAACGAATTCGTTTACATCTAGAATCTATTGCTAATCTATAGTTAATTAAACGCTACTTTAACAACATTACCATTTGGATCAAACATAGTACTAACTCTATTGACTTTGCAATTAGTACTAGTTCTACATTTCCACCACTCTTCAGCTTCTTCTTGAGTGTTAACTGTTATTGCAGTCCACTCGAGAGGACCTTCAGTTCTAGGTTTTCCTGTAGTTTCATCAAATTGCCTAACGCTGAATTGTCCTCTGAGTTCCCACATAATTATATCCTTTTTATTTCTTCATTTTTACTAAAGTACGGAGGTGGAGACATTGGATGTTATATCCGCCAGCTAAGATTGTATCGATTTCAATCCGCTTGTTTCCTTTGTCTGTTTCTACATTAAAGACTCCGTGAAAACCATCTGAGGTTTTAGAAATATTTGAGTCTTTAACTTCTGTGATACCGAATTTTTCCAGCTTTTTAGCTACTTTAGCATTTCTTGCTTCAATTGTTCTTTTGCAGTTCTTTTCAAATATCTGAGCAATTCCTGCATTGTTATTTTGAGTGATTGTGTTATAGTGACCTTTACCACCGCAAATCCGAAACATTTCTTCGTAAAAACCCCAATCGTCTTTACCCCAATTTTTGTAACCTTCGTTTACTTTTGCGCCATAAGGATGCCCGAGGATGTTATCCATCCGCCATTCTTTAAGAGCTACTTTCCGTCCTAAGGCCCATTCGATTTGCCCTTCGGTGAATTTTTTATCGAGATCGGTAAAGACATTTTCTAAGTTTGAAATGATCCGTTCCATTTGGTAGTCTCCTTTGTTAATACCTTTATAACACATTTTTGAGCGATTGTAAAGGACTATTTTCAACTTTTTGAAAAAAAAAAAGTATAAAAAAAGCCCCACCGAAGTGGAGCTTAGTTGGGAGGGGTTTAATCCCCTCCTTATTTTTAATTAATTCTACGCGGCGTCAAGAATGTGATCAACGCGGAAGATTCTGTAGTACTGGTTAGTTTTTACAGCAGCAAGACCATCACGACCCTGCATATTGTCTGTATCAACGAATGGATTCGAAACCATGCCATAACGAGTTTTGAACCCGATACGTGGTTGGAAATCATTCTCACCAACAGCACGGACCATAGTCAGCGGTACGTATGGGCAATAGAAGAGACCTGCGTCATAAGCATTAGTACCTTTGTATCCAACAGTGATATAATCAACAGTTGCATATGGGTCAATATAGACTTTGGTACGTCCGTTAAGAACACCAGCAAAAGTATTACCAGTATCGTCAACAGTCAATGTGTCTTTCAGAGCTGGTGCATAATCGAGCATACCAGTTGCGGACAAGCAAGAAGCAACATCAGAAGAAGTAATGATGAAGTTACCACGACCTCTACGAGTTTCTTTTGCAATTGCGTTAGCTTCACGTTCGATTTGAACCATTAGACCTTTGAACTTTTCAACACTCCAACGACCATCAGCATCGTCTTTCAACGAGAAGATACCATTTACTGCGGTTTGAGCAGTAGATGCACCCATTTTAGCTTGGCTGTTGATTGTACGAATTACTTCGCGGTTGATTTCAGCAAGAATCTCAGTTGAAAGAATGTTGGCCAGTTCGCTTTCAGCGTCCAGTCCGTGAATTGCTTTCAGATCCTGTGCGAGTTCAAGCGAATATTCTGCTTTCAATGCACGTGTTTTGGCTGATACAGTTGCTTTCTCAATGGTGAAACCCATTTCATTGAAAGCAGAAGCTGGAGCAGCGCCAGTGGTTCCAAGACCTTCACCATTTGGTGTAATCATACCGCCATTAACGGTGGTTGTACGATCGTCGTCAAGAGTAGTAGCAGAACCACCGCCAGAACCATCAGTAGCTCCAAGACCAGAACCATCAACGGACATTGCTCCGCCAGCTGAATCGCCAGAGAACTTGGTATCTGCTTCGTTGAACAGTGCTTCTGTAGAAGCAGTTGCACCTTTACCATAACGTGATTTCATCGCAAAGATCAGGCCAGTTGGACCAGTCATTGGCTGAACACCGCATACGTCATATGCCATCATATTAGGCATTGCACGACGTACGAGCGAAATAAGGATTGGATCCCATTTGTCGATAGAACCAGTATTGCTACCTGGTGCATCTTCTGTCAAGTAACCTTGCTGAGCTGACCGAGCTTCTTGCAGAGCTTTTTCTTGGTTTTCGAGAACAACAGCAGTTACAGAACGTCTGTAGTTATCGTTAATATCACCAGCTGAAGCTTCGTTCAGTACGGGTGCCCACTTTTCAGTGAGGGATTTGTATGCGTTAGACATCTTTTGTCTCCTTAGTTATTTGATCTGATTGCAGTTAGATATTGATCCATCCGTGCGCTTGTTTCAACTTCTTCACTATCATCGAGCTCATTAGCTTCGGTGATTGATTGGCTAGGTGTAGAAGCTTCAACTTCTACTTGAGGTTGATCTGAAAAGTAAGATTCTACAAGAGTATCTACTTTATCAGCAAATGCTTCAGATGATTCAAAATCAATTGATTCTGCAAGTTTAGTTAGTTTGTCGGCTTGAGTTCCAGCAAGATCTTTTGAAGCTTCAGCAATAATTGCATGCCGCTCAAGATTTTGCATTTCAGATCTCATTTCGATGATAGTAGATGTTTCTTGATTGAGTTTTTCTTCCAGAGCAATTACCTGCTCAGCAAGATCATCAACAAGATCAACTTTGGATTCTGGAACTTCGATGTAAGATTCAGTGAACAAGTCTTTTAGACTTCCCATGAATGTTTCAGCAATTTCAGTTCTAAGACCAGTTTCAACAGCCAGTCTATTTTCTTCCATCCATGTTTCAACAACGTAGTTTAGATAACCGTCGACTTTTTCGACAAGCTCTTCACGTGCTTCGACAATAGCTTCAGAGATTTCAGAGGTATATTGCTCTTCCAGCTCTTCTACTTTTTCAGCAATAAGGGTTGCAGTGACAAGTTCCATATCTGCAGCTTTTTCCATAATTTTGGAATTAACAGCAGCTTCGAAAATTGTAGAAGCTTTACCTTTAAAGTCGTCTGAAAGAGTTGCTTCGGATTCAACCAAAGCTTCCAGATCGTCGTCAAAGTTATACTCTACCAATTCCTCATCGGACTCATCTAGATCCAAATCAGTGCCAAATGCTTCTTGATATAATGTATTAATAACATCTGCCGGCAAAGCTGCCAACTTAGTCATATTTTCCATTTTCATTGCATATCCAGCATTTAGTTTTTGCATCGGGTCTTGACCGGATGTATCACCATTCTTCGCTTGATTTGGTTTAGTTCCACCGGAACCTTTTTTCGCTTCAGCAGCTGGGTCGACAGTACTATCACCTGATTTCAAGGTGCTATCGACTTTTACTGCTTTCGCATCGCCTTTTGTTTTTGGTGCCTTAGCCTCATCCACAACTTCCGCTGCTTCATCGAGGTCATAGCCATCCTGTTCGTAATTTTGATCAGTCATGTTTTGACTCCTCTATTATTTAAGCAACGAGAGGAAATTCTTAAACTCACGAGTTTGTACTTCATACAATCTCGATCGCGGAGCTTTCTTAATTTCAGTCTCAATCTTTTCAATGTCTCGAGCTTCTATCACACCATTGTTCCATATCCAGTCGACCCCCTCCATAATGCCATTAACGAAAGCGTCTGGGGCGGATGGATCTTGAACAATGTCAACCGTTGCTAACATAAAATCTTCTTTTACATAGTTGGTTCCATTACGATTCTCTAGACTTCCCATACCACGAGTTGATACACCTAGTTGAACGCCACCATCGAGTAAACCTTTAACGATCTGCCCCATTGGAGTGTCTAATATAAGTGCCTTACCCATCACGTTATTACCGGACCAATTTAGTTCGGTAATGCGATGGGATACTTTGTCTAAGTTTACAGTGGGACCATCTGGATGGTTCAATTCACCGACTGCTCTCTTAGGAATTACTTGTTCTTTGTTATACTTAGCGATTGCTTTTTCCATAATAGCTTTTGGATAAATTCTGCCATTACGGTTTTTGCTTTCAGCTTGTGCGAAAATACCTTCAATTACATGATTTTTTCCACCGTTTTCGGTAGCTTCTGTCATATAAGATATTTCTTGATCTTGGTATTCTGCAATTAATTTCATTTTTTTTACCTTATTTTAACCTACACGATATTCAATACCGTCATCTTCAGGTGCATTATGTGATACATGCATGTCTGCTGCTACATGTGCTCTTTTTGATGCATCATTTGCCTTTTCAGTTGGACGCTTCATTCTTTTACCACCCATTTGATCATGACCTGACTGAGGATTTTTACCTAATTTTGCATAATGATCTGCAGCACTGTAATGGAAAGCTGCAGCTTCACGATGTGCATAATGAGCTTCACTTTCTTCAGGAAACTCCTCTGCCTCTCTCGCATGATGATCTGCACGGGCTTCATGGTGGTCGGTTAGCCGCCGCCCGAATTTTTTTACATGCTTAATGTCTTTACGACTCAATTCGGCATCGTGAGGGCGATTATGAAGTGGATACTGCGCCGCCTCATTAACTTCATTTATAAAATTAGTAAATGTTTTCATTTTAATAGCCTTTTTTTAATCATTTTTATGCTCTTCCATCCCACCAAGTTTTACTCATTTCACCAATATCAATATTGTTGGCTGGACTAGTGACTTTACGCACATTAGTATAAACTTTATGCCCGTTTTCTTCTGTACGAACGCCGCCTGTTTGCTTTAACCATAATATTCTACGCGATCGCTTATTAAAAGTAGTTGTACCAGGATCTGCTGGCGCATTATTATACTGATAACCAGTATTATTCGTCATTGTTACCCAAGCCACGTTAACTTCCTTTAAGCATGTCATGACCACGCTTAGTAAGATCTGATATTTTTTCAGCTGCTTCACCATGATCAGCTTTGTAAAAAAAACCCTTTTTTTGACTTGCCAAGCTTCGATTTGGGTTTACTTTACCTGATAGGCCTTCGTGTGTTGCAGCAATCATATTATGTTCACTACTTTTTTTTGTGTCCCCTATAAATCCGTACACATTCGCAAGACCTGTATGAAACTTGGATAATTCACTATGATGAGTACTAAGAGCATTCAGATGTTTCTGTTCTTTTTCGCTATGCATGCCTTCACTATTTTTATACTTACTATGAATTTTATTAATAGCGTCTGTATGTTCTTTATATACCGATACATGAGGACCTACAAGACGAAGACTACTTACATCTTTGTCTTCTCTTATATTTTGCAGCAAAGAAGCATATGTTGTAAGTCGTTTTTCATTATTATTACTAAACATTTGCTACCTCCCTTTGTACTGCTTAATGAATTCTTTAGCCATTGCCATAGCTTCTTTTTCATTTGGATAGGTGTCTAATTCATCGCCGTCAATTAAAGTCTTAAATTTATTATGAGCAAGTTTCTGAATAACCACATTTTTACGGTCTATCTTCAACTTTTTTACTACGCTAGTAGCTTCATGTAAATTAGCTTTTAATTCTTTAAACTTAATCATAAATTTTTCTTCTTATTCGTTATCATACATTCTAGATGCTACATCAATTCTACTCTGTTCGATAGCAGCACTTAACCTATTATTAAGCTCACTAGCAAACATGTCACTAGCAGTGCTATAATCTTCTTCGTCAACCGAAGCTACAATAGCTTCAACCTGATTAATTTCAGGCTCTTCAACCTCATGATTTTCGTCATTTAGTTCATTTTCATTTTCAAATTCGTCGTCCATTGTATTCTCCATTTATTTACTTATATTTATACATTTTAAAATTTTAAATCTGTTTATTTAGCAGATTTATGCGTAATGGTTATATTTTGCCCTTGCGCCGGAGGTGTTGAAGGTTGTGCTTCAGGCTCAGGTGGTGTTGAAGGTTGCGCTGCCTGGTTTTCAATTTCTTGTTGTGCAGCCATACTTTGTTGATTAATAAGATCTTCTTGATCATCTTCAACTTTATCTTCTAATTCTTTTATATCTTCTTCAGATAATTTTAAAACATTTTTCATGACCCAGTCTTTTGTAAAATACTCTCCTACATATTGACTAACCATATCTAATGTTTGTATTCTTTCTTTTAATATTTCTGATTCTTTTAGTTCTGCAAAATGATTATCTCTATTATAATCAACTCGAATATCTCTTTCCCATTTTGACCAATCAGCTTCAGTTATAATCTTTTTATGAACTAGCTGTTTCTTCAGGATTTTAAGAAATAGATGTGAAAATCTGTTGCGCAGTCTATCTATAAACTTCTGAAACTTAACTTCATCTCTACTAATTTCAGTTGATCGACCAATACTAAAACCATTATTTTCTTGATCTAATCTTTGTAATGGAACATTTAAAGCTTTATACAAACGTTTTTGAAAGTAAATGATGTCATCAATCTGTCCTAGGTTATCACCACCTGGAAGACTAGAAATCTCAGTACTTCTATTACCTTCTCGGCGTGGTAACCAAAAATCCTCAAGCATTGACATATGTTTACGATCATCTCGTAAGTCACCTGTATTAGCATCGTATACTAATTTATTACGATATTTAGCCATGATATTTTTCATGTACTCTTCAGCTTTACCCTTTGGAAGGTTACCAACATCGATATAAAAAATTCTTCTCTCTGGTGCTCGAGCTAGTCTATAAATGACAAGCGAGTCTTCCATCATTCTTAATTGATTAACTGGCTTAATAGCTTTTTGTAAATGACTAAGAACTTTTGATCTTTTCTCATCTAATAGTCCAGATGTGACATAACTAATAGAATCTTCAGTAAATTTAACTGCTTGTCTATTTTGTGCTGTATGAACAGACCCGGCTCCACCTTTTCCTGGAGATTCTTGATAAACGTAATATTCTTTTACATTTTCAATTACTTCAGCATTAGTTCCAGGGTCTTTTTTCTTTTTAACTTCTTTTACTTTACGCATTTTCGGAGCATCAATGAAACGAATGTCTTGAATGCCCATTTTTTCATTAGTCGGATCTACCACTAAGTGGTGATAAATTTTACCATCGACATACCATCTACGAAAGATGTCATGGCCATCTTCAGAAAAATTTAACATTCTTAAAATATTTTCAAATTCTTCTGATATTTGTTTTTTAATATTTTCACTGGCTTCAATTTCATCTAATTCTATAGAAACACCAGGACTATCATCATCAATAACAATTGATTCATTTACAATATCTTCAATAGCAGCATCACATTCTGGATGCATAGCTACACCTCGATATTTCATTACTAATTGATAATTATCTTTTGATCCACTTCCATCAATATCAACGTATTGACCGAAATGACCAGCCCCCGATGCAGTTACATAACCTGCGCCGTCATCATCTTTTGCTGTAACAATAGATTTTAGCTTTTCTTCTTTATCTTTTGATCCAGCTCTTTTTATTTCAAAACCAAAAAGCTTAACTGAATTATCTGCCATAATTAATCCTTTAAATATGTTAGTGAGGGGGAAAGTATTCCCCCCTGCACCATTTCAATTAGTGCTATTTATTACTCAATTAAGAAGTAACTTTTTGAACACGGCCTGAACCTGAGAAACTTTCCCAGTATTGAACCTGAAAACTAACACCAAATTCTTCTACAATATCATTACTACCATATGCGAGCGATATTTCAGAAACATTTGTTGGAAAACACCCTCTAAATATATAAGTATATAGAGTTGATTCATTTTTATCAAGTTGCTCAACAGTTAAATCAGCTTGATAGTCTAACGGTGAAGTAACACCTGTATTTGTTTGGTGAGCATTCATTGCATTCATCCAAATTTCCATACTTCTTCTTACTTCGAAATTAGTATCGTTAATGATATTTACTGACCAAGGCTCAAATGTTCTATCACCAGCCATGTATAACATTCTGCCGCGATATGGAACGGTAACTGGATTAATAGTAGATGCCGGTAGTTGTCCGGCATTACACATAAATGATGTCAGTTCAACATCACCAGTCATGATTCTTGGATAAGCAAGTGTGATTTTAAACAGATTCGGGCGAGCGCCTCCACCTGCTAATTTAGCTTTAAATTGGTCTACACCTAAAATTGCCATTTTATTCTCCTATCCCTTTATGTAGCCTGACCAACAACTTCTTCAAACGAAACACCGGTGCGAACTGCAACGAAGTTAAGAGTGATGAAGTTAATGGACCGTGCTGGTTTAATAAAGAGACTTGCTACAAATTGATTTGTATCAATAATCTCAGGGCTATTATTAGTTTCATCGGCTACTAGCCTGAAATCAGTAATACCTCTTCGACCTTTTATATCTCTTAATAATGGTTCAATGATATTTACAAATTCTGCTCTTGTAAATTCATCATTAAATTCGAATAGAATATTTTTAGCAGCTTCTGCAATGGCTCTTTCGATAACCAAGAAGAGTCTACGAACATTAATTCTATCAAATGCTGATGGTCTATCTAAGTGTGTTTTATCACCAAATAATAGAATACCGTTTCCTGGCATATTAGTTACTGGATTAATACCATTTCTATAAAGTTGATCTCTTTGAGATTTATTAGGATTATATGTTAAACCAGTTACACCAAAATATTGTCCTCTTCGTGTACCAGCTGGTGACACCCAAGGAGCAAAATTATTATCAGTAGCTGCACATAGGCCAGCTGTTGATGATGCGGCAGGAATATGAATATACTTATCATTGTATTTATCATACACTTTTAAGAAGTTATTATCTACAGATAGATATGAGCTTCTTGTTAAGTTTTTAAGACCAGTTAAAATAGAAGCATTTGCTGTTGCTGGACTATTAACAACACCAGTTCTCATTGGAGAAGCAAAAACCATACAATCTTTTCTAGTTTGAGCTGCAATTGATGTAAGATGATTGACTAAAGTAACATGATCTGTAGAACCATTTAAACTTGGCGCAATTATAAAATCAATTAGATACTGAGCTGGATCATCAATTAAATCATAACATAGTTGATAATCGCCAACTTCTAAAGGATCACTATTTTCACCAGTGGTTAGTGTGACAGCTACTGGAGCAGATAGTTTCATATCACTCGTTGTTGTTGCAGCAGAACCTGCACCAGTTCCCATACCAGTTGGAAATGTAACCATTCGAATATATCGCGATCTAGTATTAATAGCATCAACAATATAATTGTTAGTACCATCAGCGTTTTGAGCACCTTTAGCTTGTGAAATATATGGATATGTTTCTAAAACTGACATTTTAATTCCAGAAATAAGTCCAGTAGTATCAATCACTGCTACGTGTACTTCATCGTTTTTACCGCCAATATTTGCAGTATGAGCTGATGTTCCTGGGCCTGTATCATAGTTATTTTTGTATGCCCAGGCGTCAAAGTCTGTGTGATATGAAGCATTTGTAGGATCAGCATGGTTTGAGCCAATCACTTCTACTTTTATTGAATTTCCTAAATCACCAGGATGTCTTGCTATAAATGTGTGACCAACTGCTGTGGCAGTAGATATTTGTGATTCAAAATCTGTATCATTTTTAACTGTGATATCATCTCTTGTGCCGCCAGTTTCAAAAGCATTTACTCCTGTATTTGAATCCATGCCTCTAATAACAAGTAAGTCACTTGAATACCTCAAGTAATATGAGGCGCTGTGAAAGTCTACTGAAGTTGTATCACTTGGTGTTCCAAATGTAGCTACTAAAGTACCTTCATTGTTTATGAGAATCGGTTCGTTTACAGGACCCCAACGAAAATCGCCTACAATAACACCTGTAGAAGTAGGTACATTGGGTACGCCATTTGTTAAGTCAATTTCTCTTGTAACTACTGCCGGAGACTCTGATGGTGCATATATTGCCATGTCGTTTCCTTTTCCAATCTAATTGAATTATAAGTTTCATAATACGGTTGTTTATCAATTACCTATATTTATATACATATGATTTTAAAGATTTGTACCATCCCAATTTTGTACCATCCATTCTTGATCTGGTGATTCTATTTGCCATTGATCAGATGTTAATGCTGGATTTGAAATATTATCTAAACCGTCATCTACAAAACCCCAATCTAATACATCGTTTTCAATCTCTTGCATTCGCTGTTGAAACATCAAATCGCGTATGCTAATATCAGTCATTTCACCGAATGCCGATGTTCCAGCAAAATATCCAAACATAATTAAATTCATAACAATATCATCATGATTACCATCCGATGCTTCGTATGATGAACCTCTTGCAGTAAATGTAGAAATTTCTATGATTGTATCTTCATCTACAATTTCAAGTTTATTATTTTCTAGTAAATCTTTAAATGAAGAACATCCAATTCGTTTTACTTTACGAGTCATAAGAATACCAAGCGCATCTGCTTTAATAGCCGATTCAACAAACATATTTTCATATTCTAAATCATGATATAAGCCATTGCACACAACCATACCAGCATCATTTGATTCTATTACAACCATTGCTTGATTGTAGGAATTTGCATACTTATATATAATATTAGGGAAGAGGAGAGGAGAGATAAGATTATTGCGATATACAGCAACCTGCTTAAACGGCTCCGCGCTAATATCGATTACACTAAAAGTGCTATAGTCCTGTCCTCTTCCTTTAGCAACATCAACTAACATCACGTAATTATGATCTTTAATTGGTTCATTATAAACTTTTACATTATCCTTTGTAATTTCTAATGGATCATGTCTTCTTAATTCAAGAAGTGTATTAGCATTAATAAGAGTATCTCCTGTACCAAAGAATGTATTTCCAAACTCTTGATCAAATTGTACAGGCGAAGTATTAGCTACTGTAGCTTTTTTCCACTCTTCGTCCCTTCCTGGAACGTCCCACCAGTCGACTCTAAATGGAATAAATTCATTTGTTTTCTGTATCGCTCCTTCCCAGATTTTATGAAAAACATTACCAATGCCATTTGCAGTTGACGTAATAATAACTTTTGTATCTTTACCAGACGACACCACTGGATAAGTTGAGGTATAAAACTCTGAAGCTCTTTCAACAAATGCAAACTCGTCAAGATAAAGAAGATTAACAGACATACCACGAATAGATGATCCCGATGTCGCAGCAGCAACAATCCTTGAATTATTACTAAATTCAATAGATCCTTTATTAAGAGCTTTGCATCCAGGTTGTAAAAAGAATGGTAAGTTTTCTAGCATAAGTGTAACTCTACCAAGCATTTCACGAGCGGTGGCACCTTTGTTTGCCATAACAACAATAACTTTTTCACTATTAAAAAGCGCAAACCAAAGTAGATATGCCACTGATGAAATAGATTTACCAGATTGTCGACAGGCTAAAACGATATTAAATCTGTTTGTATTAAACTGATTAAACATTTTTTCTTGATAGGGATATAAATCAAATGGAACTAAACCTTTATCAAGATGAATTACTTTACAATATGTTTTCGCAAAGTATGCAGGATCTTGCATGCATCTAGCATATTCTTTAACTTCATCATTTGTCCAATTAGTAACAACACCATCACGTTTAACATTTGGATTGCCTAAATAAGAATCATTCTTTTCCATCATCTAATCTATCTGTAATATCAATTACGTTATCATCTTTAACAGGGTTATTCATATCTTGTAACATTCTTTGTAAATCTACGGTAGATCCTACAAATAAATTATTGGTAGTTCCCTCAGGAGCTGACACTTGAAGAACATCTTTCTTTTCAAATTCTTTCTTTTTCTTATGTAAATCCATAAGTCTATCATTTACATCAGAAACATTTTTAATCATACCAGACACAACTTCAAAAGCTCGAGGATGTTCAAGATTCCTAGCTACTTCAATCATATCTTCGAGTGCAGCATTACCCTTTTCAATTAAATCGTAATAAGTTCTACGAGAATAATCAAAATCATCTTCTGGTAAATTGTCTGACTTTTTCCAATCACTCATTTATCTAACTCTTTTTGTTCCGCTTAACGAAGAAGCTGGTCCTGAAGGACTCGATGTAGAAGCTCTTTGCTCAATATCACGCATTGCTTTTGCCTGAGGTGATATTGTAACTCTATCAGGCAGTATCTCACGTGTTTTCTTTGTCTTATTTGGATTATGATTGGGACCATGCGGACCCATCAAAGCGCCTTTCATTGCTCCAACAAACGATTCAGTATTCATATCAATATCTTCTTTTTTAATATGTTTCTTATGTTTCTTTTTATGATGAATAACTTTTTTTGCTAATTTGTCACCGGCTAGCCCGCCTACTGCGTTACCAACATATCCTCCTAAAGTTGAACCTACTGCTTTTCCAGCCCGATAAGCAGGATCAAATTCTTTAGACATAATATGCCTAGTTGGACTCATAGATCTAGCTAAGTTTCCACCGATTTTACCGCCAATATAGGATCCAGCTGCACCACCTGCATATGAACCACCAGCTGTTGTTGCCGCTCTTCTTGCAAAATTAGCCACTTTACCTTCATCCAATGCCGTAGCGTATCCTTTAAATGTTAACATTTTATTTTCCTTTACCTAAAGCGGCTTTTTTTCTATTCACAATGTTTAATATATCCTGTCTGTGTTTAGCTACATTTGGATGATTTGCAGGTATCGATGTTGCTTTACCATCAACTCCCATAAGAAATGATCCTCCTTTTTTAGAAGTCATTGGATCTCCAGGTTTCGGTGAGGTTACGGGTTTACCAGCTGATTTATTATTCTGTGCTAATCTTTTAGCTTTCCATTTGTTAATTGCAGCTGGCGATGCATTAATTTTTGGAAAACTGCTTGGAGGTTGAGACTGAGTAGCTGGAGGATTACTGCTTGCTGCATTATTCCAACCAGGATGTTGCCCTGTTCTAGTATTAGTCGGAGGAGTCGGAGGAGTCTGGTTACTTCTAGTATTTGCAGTAGCTTTGCCTGCTTTTCTTTTCTTTAAAAGAGCTTTCACGCCTTTTTTAGCATATGCATAAGGTGAAGATACTACATCACCTATTTTAGCACCTATGTCACCACCTGCCCCACCACCAGCAATTGCCCCAGCCCCAAAACCAATAGCGTTTCCAATTCCAGGAGCTATGGCGCCGCCAGCGAGACCACCGCCAATTCCACCAGCCAACCCACCTACTGCCATACCTAAACCTTTACCAATTGCTTTACCAACAGGTCCTTCATTTAATTTATTAGTTTTTAGCTCTTCTCTTAATTGAAAATATGTTTTCATTGTGATGAATCTCCGTAATATTCTGTGACAGTTGTAAATCCAAAATCACTAAACGGTGTTGCGTTAGCTGGGTTAGGTGTTGTAATTTGTTTAACATATAATCCATCAGAATCTGCTCCAGATGTTAGCAATGAAGCTTTATCTATATGAACATTAGCAGTTGCTGATTTAATAACTTTAGATCTTCTAATAGGCCCGTGAAAATTAACTCTCATTCCAAAATCTAATGTATAAATTATAGTTCTTCTTTGTTCTAATGATCCTTCAAAATCATCTTGAAATGATACTGATTGAAGAGTAATAGGAACATCTTCCTTTATAGTATCAATACCGGCTAAAGGTTTAAGCGTCAAAGTATATTGTGGATTAAAATATGGTAGAATTTGTTCTACAATTTGTAAGGCATCATCTTGCAATTTAGCATAAACGTTCAATGAGAAAAATATAGTATAGGGTGCTGGAGAATAAATTTTATTTACTTCAGAACTACTTGTTCCATAAGCTTTGTTATAGTTATTGTTTTTAGGAAGAATTCTTTCGGGATCATATGCTAATGAAGTTATTTCAAAAGACATTCTCGGAAGCTTTAAAGCTACTTTAGTATTATCAACTAAAGATGGATTCTCTCTAATTCTTTCTAAATATTTGTCTTTTGGCGCATATGCTAATGGAACTTTTGTCTGACTGTTCACTGCACCATTCGATCCAGTTCTTTGAACATGTATATCGTTAAATATAGTTCCAAAAGTTGCAACCGCTTTTCTTATTCTTTCGTGATAAAAATATTGAAACATTATGTATCCTCTGCATCGCCAAACGGGTTACCTTCAGAGAAATCTAAGAAGTCTATGAAATTTGCATTATCATTAGCATCGAACACATCGTTCTGAGCTGAAAGATAACCAGTATCTTCATTAACAGAAAGAATAGTTCGTATTCTTGGATTCAAATAAGTATTCGAATCTACGTTTCTTCCATAGAATACATTATGTGGGAATACTAATTGATCACTAGGTCTTTTGTTAATCACAGTTTTACCTACCGTAAATCCTATTAATCCATCAGAGTCTGCTTCGGCAAGCGCGCTATCAGTACCTATATGAGTAAGAGAAAGGGTCTTAGCTTGCACGTTATATTCAACTACTTCACCAATAATTTTAGGATGTCTTCCAGTAATAGTAAGAAGACCTGAATCGATTTGATATACATTTTCACCGACCCAAAAATCTAAACCACCTTCCATTTGATCGCTATATCCGCTGTCTGTGTATAAACTACCGTTAGCTTGTCTTGGTACATCAAGACCAAGAATCACATTAGCAGCTTCATTTTCAATGCTGTCAATAACTTCTAGACCAGTGTCAAGATCTTCACCACTATAGACGAATAGCTCACAACGTAAATTATATGTCGGAACATTATTTAACTGATAAAACGGTTGCTCATGTTCAACATGCATAATTTCAAACATTGAATTTGAAAGAGGAAGATATAGTACATCACCTTCTCTTGGCCTATCACCAGTAATCGTATTTGAGTTTTGCTCGACAGTATGCCGCCACCTTCTTCGTGATACTACAAAATTAGCAGCGTCTCGAATTTCAACACCAAACTTTGTAAAGAGATCTCCTTCTCCATCAAAGCCTTGTTGATTTTCAATATACATTTCAATCTTATATGCAGTAGAAAAACGAGAAGGTACATCTTCACCCAAAATTTTATCTTCGTTAACTATTTCACGCGGCATGTAATAAACATCTTGACCATAGATTTTTAACGATTCTATGATAATATCTTCGTATAAATTTTGTTCATTTACCGGTTTATCGGCAAAAAAGAGATTCTTTGCCATAAGTTATCCTACAAATAAATCAATGGGTAATTCAAATTCTAGTCTGAGTTTTTCATCTAATTGTTGTATTTCAATATTTGCATCATCATATATTTGTCTACCATTTAGCATTACTCCACCTGGTAAAGTCATTCCTTCAAATTTCATGAGGTTTGATCCCCATTGCCTTTTAATTAAAGCAGTAGCATACATCTTTAACCACATATCGTTAAAAATAGATTTAGTTCCTGATGTTGTTGATGGATCTACAAGAGCATAACATTCGGCTACAAGATAATCACCTTCTTTAATATCTCTATCTGAAAAGTCACCAAAAATATGTAATCTATTTTGTCTACGCTGATAAGATACCTGGGGAGTGCCATTTAGCGTCATATTAATAAGATCGAGATATTGTTTCATCTGTACGAAATAGTCTAAACCACCAGTAAAATTATTTAAATTTACCATGTCATTTAGCATCATTTGATACTTAATATCAAACATTCCAGCGCCAGATGATGATCCAACTCGAATAGGAAATAGATGAGTTACGAAAATAATATTATCTGGAACTGGAATATATTTGTTTGTAACATCAGTCGCAGTAACTAAATGTTTAAAGTATGTTTTAACAGTAGCATCAGAATGATATTCTTGGTATACTTCAAGAGCTTCGTCTATTCTATCATCAATTTGCTCATCAGCAACATTAATATCAATTACAGGAGCCCCTAATTTACGTAAACAATATTCCTCTAAATCAGTCCGCGAAGTTACTATAGCCATATTGACATCCTATTTAAATAGTCTTTGTACTATTTATATAGTTTTTTGTTTTAACCTATTATTAAATTAGCCATCTGACCATGATTGTGCTTCAGCGCCAGTAGGTGCAGCACCGCCGCCTCCACCGCCACCGCTGCCACTAGATGGAGCTAATACAGCAACTTGTGATTTATGCGCAACCCCAATTCCCTCACTATTATGAGTAGGCGGTGATGATACTTTAACTACAATAGACACTAATACTACTCCTTAACTATATGGAACATTATCTTCTGGAAACGCATAAAATGCATCAACATCAGCTTCATGTGCGTAGGGGTGACCTGTTTTATTTACTTTTATTAATCTATATCGGGTGGTACCTTCTAATAATACATCACCATCAGAACCTAAATTATCTGTAGTTCTATAGAAATTCATCAATCTACCATTTCTTGGATTTCCATATAAACCTGTTGCTGTAG
>MDSX01035193.1_pt1 | contig 20128 bp, 16 predicted proteins | sample 811141 | NCBI WGS metagenome assembly MDSX01 (sample SAMN05326642, study PRJNA326480) | marine metagenome | isolation source: seawater | place: Atlantic Ocean: South East | collected 2010 | reverse complement strand
TTGTACCACCACCGAATTGTAAGATAACGTCGTCACCTAAGTAGTTTAATAATTGGTGCATTTGACCACAGTGAATACCACCAGAAGCTACTGGCATACACTTACGTAAAGAAGCCCAATCTTGTGCGAAGAAGATACCTTGTGGAAGGTTAACAAAAGTCTTAACATCAAGTAATGTGTTATAGAAACCTTTAACCATTAAAGGGTCACCCTCTAGCTTACCTACAACTGTACCTGCGTGAATATGGTCAACACCAGCCATACGCATCCACTTACAAATTACACGGAAGTTAATACCGTGGTTCTTTTGACGAGCGTATGTAGAGTTACCTGCACGGTGTAAGTGAAGGATCATGTCGTTATTACGAGCCCAAAGCGCAATTGATTGGATTGCTGTGTAACCCATAACAAGGTCAATCATAATAATGATACTTCCAAGTTCTTTAGCATACTCAGCACGCTCATAAACATTTTCCATAGTACCAGCTGTAACGTTAAGGTAACTACCTTTAACTTCACCTGTAGCAGCAGAAGCACGTTGAATACCTTCTTGACAGTAAAGGAAACGCTCTCTCCAACGCATAAATGCTTGTGAGTTAATATTTTCGTCATCTTTAAGGAAGTCTAAACCACCTTTAAGACCTTCGAACACAACACGACCGTAGTTCTTACCAGAAAGACCTAATTTTGGCTTAACAGTAGCACCAAGTAATGGACGACCAAATTTGTCCATACGCTCACGCTCAACAACTACACCTGTTGCAGGACCTTGGAAAGTCTTTAAGTATGCAAATGGGATACGCATATCTTCTAAACGAAGAGCTTTAAGCGCTTTGAAACCAAAAACGTTACCAATGATAGATGCTGTCATGTTAGCTAATGAACCTTCCTCAAATAGGTCGATTTCGTAAGCTACATAACCGAAGTACTGTCCTGGTGTAGAAGGTACTGGGTCTACACGATAAGCTTTAGCACGGTAAACATCACAAGCTGTTAATAGATCTGTCCAAACAACAGTCCATGTTGCTGTAGATGACTCACCAGCTACGGCTGCAGTTGCTTCAACAGGGTCTACACCGTTTTGTGGTGTAATACGGAATAAAGCAAGAAGATCCGTTTGTTTTACAGTATATGCAGCATCCCAGTAGCCCATTTTAGCGTACGGGATTACCCCAGATTCGTAACGGTCGCTTTTAATTCGTGTACGTTCTGATACAGATTGAGACATGTATTCCTCCTCAGGATTAAGGCAATATTCATTAATTAATTCCTAGAATAGGTAAACTGAAAAAAGTTTACAAAATTCAATAATAAATTATTACTAAAAGTTTTTAGAAAATTCATAGTCTTTATGACGTTAATCAGCATTAAGCTAAGTTTTAAAATTTTAAAGTTATTTATAATATTTTATAATATTAAAAGAGGACACTCTTTTAGATATCAAAGTATTAAGAAAAAACAACAATAAATTATGAATTAATTTACACTTATTAAATATATAGTATTAAATAACTCAATTTATAAATTTACTGGGGGTAAAAAATAGAATTGAAATGCTGAATTATAGCATAGTATTACTTAGTGTTAAATAATCTATTGTGGTTGATATATTTAGTGGAACCCTACAATTATAATGTCGATAACTTTTTTAAAAACTAGGGAAAATATTAACCTAATATACATACACTTCGTTAAAAATTTGTAGCTAGGGTATTAGGTGAATCAAATTAACTCTTTATTACTGAATTAAACATAAGACACACGAGAAAGAACTTATTATTTACAATATAAATGAATCAAAAAAACGAAAATTTCATAGATAATACATTCACGATAATTGCAGATGTATTATTGAAGACTTTCCCTGCAAGTAAACAAGAAAAGCAGGCTTTTTTTTATTACCGTGAAGGGCTAGCAGCCCAATCACTTGGTGAGTATGCCGAAGCACTAGAGAATTATTATGAAGCACTCCAAATAGAAGAAGATCCGTATGATCGCAGTTATATTCTCTACAATATTGGATTAGTTTATTCGAGTAATGGGGAATATGTAAGAGCCCTGGAATATTACCACCAAGCTTTAGAATTAAACTTGAATTTACCACAAGCTTTGAACAATGTCGCAATAATTTACCATTACCAAGGAGTAAAAGCTAAAGAAAGCGATAATATCGAAGTAGCAAAAACCTTTTTTGATAAAGCTGGAAAATATTGGCAACAAGCAATAAAGTTAGCCCCTAACAGCTATATTGAAGCACAAAATTGGATTAAAACTACTGGGCGGCTATAGTCACAAAGCTTATAGCGCTCTTACATGTAATTTCTTCAGCTTTAATTTAATATAATAATTATAAGCTAGCGTAAAAAGTAAAATTAAAATATAAAAGGCATGAAGGGATTCGAACCCTTAATCTCTAGAACCGGAATCTAACACTTTATCCATTAAGTTACATGCCCGCACAAAATAATCAAATTAATCTAATTTGATATTCTATTCATGTGAATGAATAAATAAAAAGAGAGGAGAGGAAGGGATTCGAACCCTCGGTATATAAAGATATACAACAGATTAGCAATCTGCCGCTTTCGACCACTCAGCCACCTCTCCTAAAATAGAGTTTCAAGACTTTTATGTATTTTTGTTAAATTTTACTGCCTAATACCTAGAACCAGATTCGAACTGGTGACACGAGGATCTTCAGTCCACTGCTCTACCAACTGAGCTATCCAGGCTATTACAACATGAAGCTAACAAATTTTGGGATTTAATGCTAGCTTTATAGTTTATAAAATTTACCTTATTTTACTTTTAACCCCCTTTAGTATATATTTTATGTGCATAAGTGATTACTTTATTAATATTTTAAAATAACGAAATGGTTGGTAAGAAAATCTTGTATAAAGAAGATGCACGTCGAGTTTTAATCCATGGCATGCAGATTATGGTTGAGGCTGTTTCAGTTACTTTAGGTCCAAAAGGACGTAATGTTGTTTTAGAAAAAGGTTTTGCAGCTCCTCAAATAATTAATGATGGTGTGTCGATTGCACGAGAAATCGAGTTAAGCAATAACATTGAAAATACCGGTGTTGCGTTAATTCGACAAGCAGCAGCAAAAACTAATGATGTTGCAGGTGATGGTACTACTACTGCAACAGTCTTAGCCTATGCTATGGTACAGGAGGGTATGAAAAATTTAAGTTCAGGAGCAAACCCTGTTTCGCTCAAATTAGGAATGGAAAAAGCTCTTAATTACCTAACTACCAATATTAATGAGTATTCTCGTCCTGTAGAAGATATAAAGTCAATTGCACAGGTTGCTTCTATTTCGGCTGGAAATGATAATGAAATTGGTAGCATGATAGCAAATGCGTTAGATAAAGTTGGCAAAGATGGTGTTATATCGTTAGAAGAAGGTAAGTCAACGGTTATTGAGTTAGAAATCTCTGAAGGTATGCGTTTCGAAAAAGGTTTTATTTCACCTTATTTTATAAATAATCCAGAGAGGATGGAGGCTGTCCTGGAAGATTGTTACGTTGTACTCACAGATAAAAAAATTACGTTAGTGAAACAGGATTTAATTCCTATTCTCGAACAAGTCGCTAAAGTAAAAAGACCACTATTAATTATTGCTGCAGATGTTGAAAAAGAGGCTTTAACTACTTTAATTTTAAACAAATTACGTAATGTTGTTAATGTGGTTGCTGTTCGTGCTCCCGGTTTTGGCCAACGTCGAAAACCCATCTTGGAAGACATTGGAGTTTTAACTAGTGGGCAACTTATCACTGAAGAGAAGGGTTTATCTATGGAAAATCTTCAACTTGAACAATTAGGTACTGCCCGTCGTGTGATTGTTACCAAGGACAGTACAACAATTATTAACGAAGGAACGAAAAATGAAGTTCAACAACATTGTGAAAAATTACGTAAACAACTGAATTTAGTTGATGAACCTTTCCAAAAAGAGCAGATTCAAGACCGTATTGCGAAATTATCTGGTGGGGTTGCGATAATTAAAGTTGGTGCTGTTACTGAAACTGAGATGAAGGATAAAAAACTTCGTTTAGAAGATGCTATAAATGCAACAAGAGCAGCTGTTGAAGAAGGTATTGTACCTGGTGGTGGTACAACCTTTATACATCTTTCGGAAAGTTTGAAACACTGGGCTAAGATGTATTTGAAAGATGACGAATTAGTTGGTGCTTTAATAATTGCAAAGGCGATCATTGCACCTTTATCCCGTATTGTTGAGAATGGAGGAAAAAACAGTGCAATTGTAATCGAACAGATACAAGAGCAAAGTTTTAATATTGGTTACAATGCAGCTAATGAAAAGTTTGGTGATATGTATGGACTTGGGATTATAGACCCTGCTAAGGTAACCCGTTCGGCATTACAAAACGCAACATCTATCGCTGCTATGATTTTAACAACTGAATGTATAGTGGTTAATAATTAGAATTTAGTATTTAGTGTAATTATTTATATTTAATTAATATTAGGAAATAGATGCTCAAACGCTTCTTTACGAACAATTACAATGTTCGAAAGGTTCACTGAGAAAGCTATACGAGTTGTTATGCTTTCGCAGGAAGAATCCAGAAGAATGGCACATAACCATGTTGGATCAGAACAAGTTTTATTAGGCTTATTGTCTGAAGGAACAGGTCTTGGATGGAGAGTTCTTCGTTCTGCAAAGTTCACTTTAAAAGAAACGCGCGCTATCGTAGAAAAAGTTGTTGGTCGTGGTATGTCAGGTGGTGTACCTGGTGAAATTCCTTTCACACCAAGGTCTAAACGTGTATTGGAGCATAGTATAGAAGAATCCCGGGATTTAGGCCATGGCTATGTAGGTACTGAGCATCTCTTATTAGCATTATTAGATGAAGATGAGGGTGGAGCTATTTACAAAATCTTTGAAGAAAAGAAAGCAAGTATGTCACGTTTAAAAACAGATGTACTTATAGCTATTGGTTCTGATGACGAACGTAACCAAGGAGGTCGCGAAGCTGTAAGAGTTACTGGTCGTGAAAGTGAAGATTTCCAAGGTTCACTAGATGATTTCAGTAGTAATCTTACCGAAGAAGCTAGAAATGGTGAGTTAGATCCAGTTGTTGGTCGTGTGAAAGAAATTGAACGCGTTGTACAAATTTTAGTTCGTCGTAAGAAAAATAATCCAGTTTTAATTGGTGAACCTGGGGTTGGTAAAACAGCGGTGGCTGAAGGTTTGGCTCAACGTATTATTCAACGTGATGTTCCAGATATTCTTGAAGACCGGGAGATTATTTCCTTAGATATTGGGTTACTGCTTGCTGGAACTAAATTTCGAGGAGAATTCGAAGAACGCATTAAATGTGTTATGGATGAAGTAGAAGCTCGTCCAGAAATTGTTTTAGTTATTGATGAAGTTCATAATTTAATTGGTGCTGGAGCAGCTGAAGGTTCTGTAGATGCTGCAAACATTTTAAAACCTGCCTTAGCAAGGGGTGGTTTACAGTGTATCGGAGCAACGACAATTGAAGAGTACAGAAAGCATATTGAAAAAGATGCCGCGTTAGAGCGTCGTTTTCAGCCAGTAAAAATTCCTGAACCAACAGTTGAAGAAACGATTGAAATTTTACGGGGTTTACGTTCTCGTTATGAAAAACATCACTTGTTAAAATACACTGACGAATCACTTGTTGCTGCATCGAAATTTGGTGCACAATTTATTGCGGACCGTTTTTTACCTGATAAAGCCATTGATTTATTAGATGAAGCCGGAGCTCGTGTTCGTTTATTAGGGTGTAAATTATCACCCATTATAAAAGACCTTGACAAAGAATTACGTGATATCTTATTAGACAAGGATGATGCTATCCGTGCAAATGAGTTCGAAGAAGCCGGTATGATCCGGTCGCTTGAAATGGAAGTACGTCGCCAAATTGCTGCTTTATTAACAAGAGAAAATGGAAAACGGTCAAAGTATGATCCAACTGTAACTGAGTCTCATGTTGCTGATATCGTAGCTGCCTGGACAGGAATTCCTGTAACTAAAGTTGCCCGTGATGAGAAAAATAAACTTGTTAATATCGAAAAGACACTTCATGAAAAAGTTATAGGACAGGAAAATGCAGTAACTGCCATAGCTAAAGCAATAAGACGATCTCGAACTGGGCTAAAAAACCCAAACCGTCCAATTGCTAGTTTCCTTTTCTCTGGCCCTACGGGTGTAGGAAAAACTGAGCTTACAAAAGTACTTGCTTCTTACTTTTTCGGATCAGTAGAGTCTACTGTAAGAATGGATATGTCTGAATATATGGAGCGCCATTCTGTTTCTAAGTTGATTGGTTCACCTCCAGGCTATGTAGGTTTTTCCGAGGGTGGTCTTTTAACTGAAGAGATCCGCCGTAAACCTTACTCTGTTGTTTTATTTGATGAGGCCGAAAAAGCACACCCTGACATATTTAATTTACTGTTACAAATTCTGGAAGATGGGCGTCTAACAGATGCTCAAGGTCGTCTTATTGACTTCCGTAACACTTTACTGATATTAACATCGAATATTGGTTCGAGTGAGATTATGAAAGATCCGATCGATACAAGTAATCTTGCTGATGATAATGAAAGTAAAAACGAACTTGAAGATAATTTCTCTGGTTCTTCAAAGAATGAACTAGATGAAATCTTACAATTAGGGTTTGAAAGTATTGGTTCGACCCAAGAGCTTAACCCATCAAAGAATTCTACGGAACAAGATAAACCTCTTGATCCAGAATATGCTAGAATCTACAAAGTTGTTCAAGAAGCTCTTAAAGGGTTCTTTAAACCTGAATTCCTGAATCGTTTAGATGAAGTAATTGTCTTTAAACCTTTATCGATGCCGGATGTTGATAACATTTGTACGATAATGCTAAATCAGTTAGAGGAACGCGTAGTGGAACAAGGTTTTACTATTGAAGTAGATTCATTAGCAAAAGCGGTTTTAACTAAAGCTGGTTATGATCCTTTTTATGGTGCCCGACCATTACGTCGTGCAATTATGAATTTATTGGAAGATAAATTAGCCGAACTGTTTTTAACAGATAATTTAGTGCCAGGTAACCATATTCATGTTACTGCTTCAAATGATGTAATTGATATAAAAATCGAAAAAGAAGCACCTCTAAAACTAAACTTAAGTGATGAAGATTCACAGAAACTTGAGGATGTAAAAACAAAAACGAGACGTAAGTTTGTTACCAGTAAAGACCTATCGTCAATAGGTACTTAGTATCTATTTTTCATTTTAGGCATCCGAGGTTGTGTGTTATATATATTCTTAGACATATGAAGTTAACTCTTTATTGTAAATATACTAGTTTACATTTTTTATTTTTATACCACTTTAATTTAAAAGTCTTGTTTTTATTTCTAATTCGTTATAGAATATAAGTTATATATATATCATTTATTATGTAATTTATGACATCATCATTATCTTCGTTCTTATTAAGTTTAGCTGCCGGTTTGTTTATAGTTATTGTTCCCATTTCCGCCGCACTTATTTGGGTTAGTACAAATGACCAATTAGAACGTAACTAGCTAGATACTTTCTCGATTATTTAAGAATTTCTTATAAAATGAAAAATAAAATAACGTCTTTATTACTTGCTGGTTTATTAGCCTTTATGGGCCCAACAATATGTCAAGCCAGTAGTGGTGTTCTTGTTGATTGTGAAAAATCACCTGGTTTTACTAAGCGTCTAAACGCAAGTGTAAAAAAATTAGAAACAAGATTAAAAAAATATGAGCCAGGTACACCACCTGCTTTAGCTCTACAAAGTCAAATTGATCAAACTAAGTTACGCTTTGACCGTTACGGTAAGTCAAACTTACTGTGTGGAACTGACGGTTTACCGCATTTAATTGTGGACGGTAGGCTAGATCACGCAGGTGAATTTATGTTACCGGGAGTTATGTTTTTATATACTACTGGTTGGATTGGTTGGGCAGGTCGAAAATATATACAAACTGTTGCTACAACGAGTAATCCTATGGAAAAAGAGATTATCATTGACGTTCCACTTGCGTTAAAAATTATGTTTTCTGGTTATATGTGGCCAGTGAACTCATGGAAAGAAGCTATCGAACAAGGTGAATTTGTAGCCTCTGATGAGGATATTACTGTTTCACCTCGATAAGTTTTGTTCTTATTTTTGGATCACAATATTAATATGGTTAGCAATAAAATATAACTGATGTTTAAATTCAATACAATTAAAAAAGCACTTATTTTTTCTTTCATTTCTTTTGTGTTTTCTGCTTCTCAATCAAATGCGATTGAATTGGATGAAGCGACACGTACAATTGCGCTTGATGGTTCTGGTAAAACTTTTGTCTTATCTTCAGAACAAGTTAAACGTGGAAAACGTTTATTTAACGCTTCTTGTGGTTCATGTCATACAGGTGGTGTAACTAAAACAAACCCAAATGTAGGGTTAGACGCAGAAGCATTAAGTTTAGCAACTCCAAACCGTAATAATGCTGCTAGCCTTGTTGATTATCTTAAAAATCCGACTACTTTCGATGGTTTAGAGTCTATTGCGGAAGTACACCCAAGTATTGCGAGTGCTGACATTTTTCCAAAAATGCGTTCTCTTACGGAAGAGGATTTATACGCTATCGCGGGTCACATTTTACTTCAACCTAAGGTTGTTTCAGAAAAATGGGGTGGCGGTAAAATTTACTATTAATAACTTTAATTTTATTAAAAATACTATGGATGCTTTTAAAACCTATTTATCTACTGCCCCTGTTTTGTTAACTGTATGGATGTCATTTACTGCAGGTCTTCTTATTGAAATGAATCGTTTTTACCCTGATGCATTAACGCTTTAGTATTGCATTTTTTCTTTTTATCATATAGTATAATACTCATAGTCTAAGTTTACTTAATCTTTAGTGGGCAAAGTGTCAGGACTCTAATCGCAGCACACCTTCTTTTTTATTGAAGTAGACTTAGGCTTATGGTAAACCTATGTTTTAATAATTTTATATTTGTTATAAAGTATAAGATGAGTTAAAAAACACTTTATTTTGGGATTGTAGTTCAATTGGTTAGAGCATCGCCCTGTCACGGCGAACGTTGCGGGTTCGAGTCCCGTCAGTCCCGCTTCTTATGAATTAAAAATTTAAATTTCTCTTAAAGTTCTCTATTTTTAAATTTTAGACTATAATAGTTTCAAAACTAATATAAAATACTAATATAATTTATTTTTATGATTGAACCATTTCTTTTCGGAATTGTTTTAGGTATGATTCCTGTTTCTTTAGCTGGTTTATTTGTGGCAGCTTATTTACAATATCGTCGTGGAAACCAGTTAACATTATAGTAACAATTTTTTTACTACGCAAAATCCATTATGGCAAATTTTATTACTCCTTTCTATAATGATCCTTCGGTTGGACATTTAAGTACACCAATTACAACATCGTCAGCCACTGAAGCGATTTTATCTAATTTACCAGCATATCGTAAGGGTCTTACACCCTCGTTACGTGGTTTAGAAATTGGTATGGCACATGGTTACTTTTTATTAGGTCCTTTTTATAAACTAGGACCATTACGTAATTCAGATATCTCTCTCTTAGCTGGTTCAATGTCTGCTGTCGGTTTAGTAACTATCTTAGTTTTAGCTTTAGTTATTTATGGTAATGTAAGTTTTGACACGGATACAGGTTCAAAATATGAATCATTGGAGGCTACTAATTTTCAGACAAAGTTAGGTTGGAAAGACTTTACGGGCGGTTTCACAGTCGGTGGTTATGGTGGTGTCGTCTTTGCTGCTTTATTAATTTGGTTATTTTAAATTTTTACATTCTGTTTAATTAAAGTTAAACAGAATGTAAAATTAACCTTTCTATAATAAAAGAGTTAATGTAATATACACTTGTATTATAAATTCGTTGGCGATATAGCCAAGTGGTAAGGCAGAGGATTGCAAATCCTTTATTCCCCAGTTCGAATCTGGGTGTCGCCTGAATTTATTAATATGGTTATGGGGGCATGGTGGAATGGTAGACACGACGGACTTAAAAATTGAGCCTAAATTTTATTAGGTAAGTTCTCAAATTCAAGAAAACTTATGAATATTTTGCAATCTTGAGCCAAGTTATATTCTTTTTATACGAGAATGTGAAAGGTGCAGAGACTCGACGGGAACTATCATTTAATTTTGATAAAGAAAGAGTCCAAATCTTAACTTCATTAGAAGTTAGGTATGAAAATCCGTTGGCCGATTGGCTGTGAGGGTTCAAGTCCCTCTGCCCCTATTTTTATTAAATAAATGTTGTTTTTTCTTCTGTTTAAAATTTTGTAAACTTTTACAAATCTAGGTATTAAACTTGGTTTATAAAAAACTAACCCAACTGTAAAAACAGTTAGGTTAGTCCGTCGACCACTTTCTTTACTATTTTTGGTCCGAGTTCGAAGATTAATTCTTTTATTTTTTCTTTTTTCGTTTTGGGGGTCGTGGTCCGATATGATACTGAATAGCCTCATCGATACCTGCAATTCGGGTTTCAAGACCTACGAATGCGCTCAATACCATTGGTGAAGCAATAAAATAAAAAGCAACTAAAAGTTCCGATTCCCAGTCTGCAGCTATCATTAACCCGTGTTCAGGTTGTAAATAAAGAATAAATTTAACAAGCGTCGCTGTTGTAGTAAATAATAGTCCAAAAACGATTGATTGGATAGCATGGTAACGTATAAAGTAGATGAAAGAATCTCGGTTACGTCCTATACCATAAAATAAAAAGAAAAATGCACATGGGAGAAATAACCCAAAGGTTATGGTTTGTAGATCTTCGTAAAAGAATCCGTAAACAGATTGACCAACAATTTGGTAAGGCCAGTATTCTGGATGCATTGTAAAAAAACTTTTCCCATATCGATTATAAATGTCTAAGACAGGTAGTAGGTAAAAACCTACGCTATAGAACCGGTCATAAAAAGAAATTGTGAAGTCATATGTGTCCTTTTTTAACCAGCTACCCGTAGGGTTATTAGCCTCCATTTCGCGTCTAACTTGTCTGTTTTTTCTTTGAATATAGATGTCTAAGAAAATACCACCTATTAATGCAAAAAATAAAAAAGATTTAAATAAATCAAGTCCATGACCAATTTTAGACATTAATGCATTAACTTCGTTTATATTTGCATAAAAGTTATCAACCCCTCTTTTTTGAAATTCCAGTCTATATTGTTCATGAAGGAAAGCTTCTTTGAATTGGTCGTAAATAATTGGACCTTCATCGACGAATTTACATAGCATTAGTAAATTTACAAAATTTACAAAGTAAACATTAATTGCCTGTAAGAAGCTCTCAAATACATCTGAGAACCCATTTATTATTTCAATAAGTAATGGTGCACCAAATTTTAAAAATAGAAAACCACCTACAACAATAAGTATTATGATAAATAATAAAAGTAAAAGAATACTGTTTTCGCTCATTTTTAACCTCCTTTAAACCTTTCTTTTATCTTGTTTCTACACATCTAATATTACTTAATTATAACGTTAATATAAAATTATTGATAGTAATAATTTTAATATTCTTAGTAAACTTTTAAATCTACTTCAATATCCTACATCTATAGTAAAACCTTAAATTTCTACTTCTTCTTCACCTCTACTAATTCTGAAATGTTATAATTCGCGGAGTTGACACCACTGTAGTTAACACTATCAAATCGTACTGTTACTCCGTATCGTACAGCACTCTCATCAAGTGATGCTACTTTCCCATTTTTCTTATACCAATAAGATTCAGGACGTAATATTTTAACCATTGAACCACGTTTTATAGGCATATTATTTAACTTTTATTAAAATTTAATTTGTTACAAATTTAGTATCTACAAAGACATTATATGCTAATTAAAAAAATCAAATAAATAAATTAAGATTTTTTTACATAAGATATTTCAGTTATCATTCCCGTAATTAAACAGGGATGTTAATTAAAAACTTTAACTTTAAAAAGTTATTTTAAATTAGCGAAAATAAAATAATTTATATAACAAAGTTAACGTTTTATTGTTAAGGGTTTACATAAGAAATATTTACTTATTTATTACACGTTCTCTACTTGTTCCACGATAAGTCTCGCAGCGTTTATCATATTTCCAGTGGCTATCGGACCTCCTGTAAAATAGGTGACGACTCCTGAAGTTAACAAGTATCCGCACAATAACGGATACTTTATGTCCGGTGGCGCACAGTCAATTAAGACACCTTTTACTGCTGCATACATAGCAGCTGCTGGTGTTTGGGCGTCGTATACACGAAAGGCAGCTTTTCCAAAACCGTATACACTTCCAATGACGGGTGAGTTCTCAACTACTGCTGGAACCACATCCCCTATTCTTACCATATAACTGCTCCTCCCCCGGCTAAGAAGCCCATTATAAAATCTAATACCTGCTTCCAAAAATTCGATGATGCCATTTTTACCATATTTTCATTATATTTATTAAAATAAATTTTTCGTATACCTAAATATTAAAAAAATAAAATTAGTTTTATTTTGAAAGTTTCTTATGTAGGTATTTAAATACTTTTACTATCAAAAAATACCCTTTTCGATTTTTTCTCATGTCCAATTAATCTAGGAATTATTATATAATTCCTAGATTAATGAAGCTACTTGTAAAAATAATAAACTTTAGTTATCTTTAATAACGAAGGGTAATAAATTTTGGACACGAGCCCGTTTTACAGCTTTTGCTAATTGACTTTGTTGTTTAACAGTTAATCTCGTAGTATAACGAGGTAAGATATGACCTTGTTCACTAAGAAATGTTTTCAAAAAGCTAAGGTCTTTATCATAAAATTTATGTTCTAAACTTATGGGCGAAACACGCTTTTTAATTCGACGGTTTGACATTTTTAATTATTTTATTTCTTTGTGTATTGTGTGTTGATTACAGTAACGACAATGTTTTTTAATTTCCAGTCGAGTTGGTGAATTTTTTCTATTTTTCATAGAAGTATAACGTGAAACACCATTTGTTCTTTGGTTTTCATTGGTTCTACACTGAGTACATTCTAGTGTAATAATAATACGGCTTCCTTTATTTTTTGCCATGTAATTTTACCTATCTTTTGTTTATTTAGGTATTATTTTACTCTAGTTACGTTATAAAAACAATAGGAAATATTATTCTACATTGCGTTCTATGGTCTTTTTTGGTACCATGGATTTATTCAATTTTTACCCTTTGAAATCTAAAAATGGCTAATATTAAATCGGCTCTTAAAAGAATTAAACTAACACAACGTGACACTTTACGAAATCAGGTAAATAATTCCGTAATGAAGACTTCTATAAAAACATTTCTAAAATCTTACGAAGATTGTCTAGAGTCTTATAGTTTATCGAAAAAAGAATTGGTGAAAAAGAATTTATCTATTGCTTGCAGTAAAATAGATAAAGCAAAAAATCAAGGCATAATACACAAGAATACTGCTAGACGTAAAAAAGCTGCCCTACAATATATGTATAACAAAATTCCACAAGCATAGTTTACCTTTAGCTTAATTTTATTTTTTATTAAAGTTTGTCTAAAATTTTATCTATTGAATTTTTCGATATTTTATTCTTTCTGATCACTAAAAAAATAACTACATTATCAGATTATATAAATGAATACTAACAATGCTTTTATTACTACTCTGCCCGATTTTTTAGAGATCCAAAGATCAAGTTTTTGTTGGTTTCTGTCTAAAGGTCTTTCTGAAGAATTGTCAAATTTTTCTGTGATTAAAGATTTGACAAATTCTATCACACTAGATTTTTTTGGTAATGATTTTCGTATTCAGAAACCTGTTTTGGATATTGTGGAAACTAAATCTCGAGACCGTACTTTTGCTATAAGGATTTATGTTCCCGTTTCAATTTCGAAGTTAAAGCATTTTGAAAATTTTAATAAAGATAAAATTTATACTTTTATTGGTGAAATTCCTTTAATGACGAATCGTGGGACATTTGTCATTAATGGTTGTGAACGTGTTATTATTAACCAAGTAGTTACAAGTCCTGGTGTATATTTTAAACAAAATAGCACAGATAAAACACTAAATTATAGTGCGACTTTAATACCTCTGCGTGGGGGTTGGTTAAAATTTGAGATTGATAAAAAATTTAAACGGTATGACACTCAGACAACTTTCACAGTATCCTTTAATAAAAGTCAGAAAACTAACTTAACTTCTTTTTTAAATTCAATTGGTATAAATTTAAGTAAAATTTATTCTAGTTTCTCTCATCCTGAATTTTTCGATACCCTTTTACATGAATCTGGAAAAGACTTAAAAGAAAATTCAAGTAATAATGCGACGATCCAAGCGTTGGTAAACGGTGAATTACCGTTAACAAAAAAAAGTAATACTAGTCAAATGGGTTTTGATTTTCAAATTTTTGATAGTAAATATTTTAATCTTGGTTCTGTCGGTCGATTTAAATTAAATCAACGTTTAAATTTAAACATACCCTTATCAAATACTCAAATAACGAGACAAGACTTAGTTGTCATCATAGACTCTCTCGTTAGTTTGTGTTATAGGGAGGGTGAAGTAGATGATATAGACCATCTTAAAAACCGTCGTGTTAGGTCTGTAGGAGAATTATTACAAACTCAATTTCGAGCAGGTTTACTACGTTTTGAACGGATTCTATCTGAACGTCTTACTTTTGGTGATCCCAACGCCCTTGTTATCAGCACATTGGTAAATCCTAAACCTATTATGTCGATGATGCGCGAATTTTTTGGTTCAAGTCAATTGTCCCAATTTTTAGACCAAACAAATCCTTTAGCTGAATTAACCCATAAACGTCGTATTACTGGTTTAGGTCCTGGTGGATTCAACCGTGACCATGTTAGTCTGGTTGTTCGTGATATACATTCAAGTCATTATGGCAGGGTATGCCCAATTGAAACACCTGAAGGGAAAAACGCGGGTTTAGTTTCTTCTTTATCTAGTTACGCACGTGTAAATTCTTTTGGTTTCATTGAAACGCCATTTTTTCAAGTCTTAGGTGGTTACGTTTGTAAAGACAAAGAGGCAGTTTATTTGACTGCGGAAGAAGAAGAAAATTTAAAAATAGCACCAGGTGATCTGAAATTAGATAGAGAAAATAGGATTGTTAGTACAGTTGTTACCGTTCGTTATAAAGCAGAATTTCTTAATGTAAATGTTCAAGATGTTCAATTTATGTCTGTTTCGACAGTTCAAATTATTTCAGCCGCTACCTCACTAATTCCATTTTTAGAACACGATGACGCAAATCGGGCTTTAATGGGGTCTAATATGCAACGCCAAGCTTTACCTTTACTTTACCCTACGCAACCTATTATTGGTACTGGTTTAGAAGCTCAATTAGCTTCAGATGCCGGAAGTGTAATTATCAATTACTTACCAGGTATTGTAGAGAGCGTGAATGGGGAATATATCATCATTAAAGATTTTAAGTCGAACAAATATACTAAGTATGACTTACAAAAGTATTCTCGTTCAAATCAACATACTTGTATTAATCAACGACCACTTGTTTGGGAAGGTGAATTTGTTGAATCTGGCCAAGTCATAGCAGATGGTTCATCGACAGAAGGTGGTGAGTTAGCTTTAGGGCAAAATATTCTTGTAGCTTACATGCCTTGGGAAGGTTTCAATTTTGAAGATGCTTTATTAGTAAGCGAACGTCTTATTTATTCTGATTTATTCACATCGATTAATATTGAAAAATATGATGTTGAAGTCCGTTACACAAAAACTAGTATAGAACACACTACACGTGATTTACCTAATGTCAATGCAAGTAGTTTACAATATTTAGATGATAATGGTATTGTAAAAAAGGGTACTTTTGTTTCGTCTGACGATATTTTAGTTGGAAAGTTAACACCATTGGAAGATTCTGAAGAAATTCCGGAAAGTAGATTACTAAGGGCCATATTTGGTGAAGAAAATCCTGATGTAATTGATAGCTCGTTACGTGTACCAAAGGGTAGTTACGGACGCATATTAGATATCCGTATATTTACCCGATCTAACGGAGATATTTTACCAATTTCTACAGATTCCGTTATTCGAATTTTCCTAGCTCAAACAAGAAAAATTCAAGTTGGGGATAAAATGGCTGGAAGACATGGTAACAAGGGCATCATATCTCGTATCTTACCACGGCAAGATATGCCATACTTAAATGATGGCACACCTGTTGACTTAATTCTTAATCCTTTAGGTGTACCTTCTAGAATGAATGTTGGACAGTTGTTTGAAGGTTTACTTGGGCTTGCTGGTGAAAATTTAGACAAACGTTTTAAAATTTTACCTTTTGATGAAATGTTTTTTCTTGAAGCATCTCGTGTTTTGACAAATATTCAATTAAAAAGAGCGGCACAAAAAGTTAAGAAAAAATGGATTTTTAATTCAATAACGCCTGGTCGTGTTTATTTAACAGACGGAAGGTCTGGCGAATCTTTCCATAATCCCGTTACGGTTTGTAAAAGTTATATGCTAAAATTAGTTCACCAGGTTGACGATAAAATCCATGCTCGTTCTACTGGACCGTACTCTCTTGTTACCCAACAACCTTTAGGAGGGAGATCCAGAAAAGGTGGTCAAAGATTTGGTGAAATGGAAGTATGGGCTCTTGAAGCGTTTGGAGCTGCCTATACACTACAAGAATTATTGACGATTAAGTCTGATGATATTTTTGGTCGAAATGCTACCTTGAATTCTATAGTAAAAGGTTTACCGATTCCCAAAGCTGGAATCCCTGAATCGTTTAAAGTTTTATTATTGGAATTACAGGCTTTAGGTTTAGATATCGGAATTTATAACTTACAAAAAAATAATCTAGGTTACCATTGCGTAACTGAAGTTGATGTAATAACAAATGATACCGTTAATTCCCAACTCCCTACTTATCAATTAGTCGAATTGTATTAATTTTAACCTATGAGTAATTCACAACATCCTTTCGATTACATAAAAATTAATTTAGCTTCACCAGAACGTATTAAAAAATGGGGTCAAAGAATTTTACCTAGTGGACAAGTTGTTGGTGAAGTTACTAAACCCGACACTTTAAATTACAGAACCCTGAAACCTGAAACAGATGGTTTATTTTGTGAACGTATTTTTGGTCCAATTAAAAATTGGGAATGTACTTGTGGTAAATACAAGGGTATTGAACCGCGAGGATATTTAGTTTGTGATCGTTGTGGTGTCGAAATTACTGACTCACGTGTTCGAAGACACCGCATGGGTTATATATCACTTGTTTCTCCAGTTGTCCATATTTGGTATTTGAAAGGTATCCCTAGTTACATAAGTTTGTTACTTTTTATTAAGCTTAAGTATTTAGAAGATATCGTTTATTTTAATCAGTATTTATCTTTTGATAGTAAAGGAGTTTTGTCTATAAATGAATACAATGATTCTCTTTTCCAAGACTTTTCATACTTTTATGGTGAAGGTAGTTATTCTAGCCATAGTTGTGGAATTCAAATTGGTGCACAAGCAATTCATCATCTCCTAGAAAAATTAGATTTACAACTGGAGTTAAAAAAGAATCGTCTTTTATTAACCTTGTTAGAGAATGGTCTGGAAGTAAAACAATCAAGTAAAAACTTCTTTTTAAATACAGTAGAGCAGCGGGTACGTCGCATTCGATTAATTGAAAATTTTATTGCAACTGGTTCAAAACCTTCATGGATGGTTTTAACTATTCTTCCTGTTATTCCAGCTGGGTTAAGACCTATGATTCAGTTAGAGGGTGGTAGTTTTGCGACTTCGGATCTAAATGAATTATACCGTCGTGTTATTACCCGTAATAACAGATTAGCAAAGCTAATCAAAGTTTATGCACCAACCTTAATCGTACACAATGAAAAAAGACTTCTCCAAGAAGCTGTTGATACACTCATTGATAATGGTAAAAGAGGTGACAAAGTCTTGGGATCGAATAACCGTCCTTTAAAGTCTTTGTCAAATACAATTGAAGGTAAGAATGGTCGTTTTAGAAAAAACTTATTAGGTAAGCGCGTAGACTATTCAGGTCGTTCTGTTATTATTGTCGGTCCTTCCTTAAAATTGAATCAGTGTGGTTTACCTTGTGAAATTGCTGTTGAATTATTCCAACCTTTTATCATTCATGGGTTAATTAACAGTGGTTTATCTAGCAATATGAAATTTGCAAAAAAATTAATTCGTTCAGGCCAACCCATTGTCTGGACAATTCTAGAAAATATTTTAAAGAATCACCCGATTTTTTTAAATCGGGCTCCAACTCTACATCGATTAGGTATCCAAGCTTTTGAACCTATTTTAGTTGAAGGTCGTGCAATAAAATTACACCCGTTAGTTTGCCCAGCTTTTAATGCTGACTTTGATGGCGATCAAATGGCAGTTCATGTTCCACTCTCGCTTGAAGCTCAATCAGAAGCAAGAACTTTAATGTTATCAACAAATAATTTCTTATCTCCGGCAACAGGTGATCCTATCTTAGTTCCAAGCCAAGATATGATTTTAGGTTATTATTACATGACAGTTAATAGTTTTAAGCAGTCTTTAATATCGGACCATTACTTTTATTCTACTGAAGATGTTATGTTAGCTTATTCATTAAATAAAATAACACTTCATACACCTTTGTGGTTAAAAATTAATGAACTTTCGGAGGATAATTTAAATTTAGGTAAAGCAAATGCAGTAGCCCATACTCAGCTTCAAGAAATTAATCATAAAAATAATCAGAATGAAAATAAATATATAAGAACTACCGCGGGTCGTATTATTGTTAATCGTTCGATTTTAAAAAATTTAAATAGTTAGTTTATGAAAAAATCTCTTAAATTTAAGAATCTTTTATTTGGCAAAAATGAAATAAAAGATCTCGTTTCCTCTACTTTTTCAAACTATGGAAAAACAAAAACTACTTATTTAATTGATGATTTAAAGGATTTAGGATTTAACTATGCCACAAAGGCGGGTATTTCAATAAGTGTAGAAGATTTGAAAGTTCCACCTACGAAACAAGAGATTCTTAAATCTGCGTTTAAAGACATAAACCATTCTGACCTACAATATGAACGTGGTGAAATTAATTCAGTTGAACGTTTTCAAAAGGTTCTTGAAACGTGGAATAATTCGGGTGATAATTTAAAAAAGAAATTAATTAACTACTTCGCGGAGACAGACCCTCTTAATTCTATCTTCATTATGGCTTTCTCAGGTGCTCGAGGAAATGTTTCTCAAGTCCGTCAATTAGTAGGAATGCGAGGTTTGATGTCTGACCCTAATGGCCAGATCATAGATATACCTATTATTAATAACTTTCGTGAAGGCTTAACAATAACAGATTACATCATGTCCTCCTATGGTGCAAGGAAAGGAGTTGTTGATACAGCCTTAAGAACAGCTGATTCAGGTTATTTGACTCGTAGGTTGGTTGATGTTGCCCAAGATGTAATAGTTAGGGAAGAAGATTGTTTTTCGACATCTTTTATTGTTGTTCATTTAGAAGATCTAAGTTATTCAGATTTGAAGCATAAACTTCTAGGTCGTGTAGTAGCAGAGGATATTCTGTATTTAGGCCAGGTTTATGTCAAGAGAAATGAAGAACTTACTCTTCAAATCATAGATAAGCTTTATAAAATAAAATGTCCTAATATCCGGATTCGGTCTCCTTTAACTTGTAAAGCGACACGTTCGATTTGTCGTAAATGTTACGGTTGGAATTTAGCTGATGGTAAATTAGTTGAGCTAGGTGAAGCAGTAGGTATTATTGCTGCTCAATCAATTGGTGAGCCAGGAACTCAATTAACGATGCGTACTTTTCATACGGGTGGCATATTTACCTCTGATTCTAGTCGACAAGTAAGGTCTCGTTGTTCTGGTTTAGCATATTTTCCCAAGGAAATTCCTTTAAAATCTTCCCGGACCAACTACGGTCAAGATATTTCATTAATCGGACAATCGACTGTACTTTATGTTCAAGATTATAGAAACAAGTGCGACGAATTTCCTGTTGAATCTAATACGCTGGTGTTTTTTAATAATGGTTCTTATGTTAAGAAAAACCAACTATTAGCTGA
>MDSX01070005.1_pt1 | contig 20135 bp, 14 predicted proteins | sample 811141 | NCBI WGS metagenome assembly MDSX01 (sample SAMN05326642, study PRJNA326480) | marine metagenome | isolation source: seawater | place: Atlantic Ocean: South East | collected 2010 | reverse complement strand
CAACTGCACGATTTCCACCTTATCAAATTGGTGCAATCGGTTAAGCCCACGAACATCTTTGCCGTAGCTTCCCGCTTCTCTTCTAAAGCATGGAGTGTAACCGCAATTTTTGATGGGAAATTGCTCCTCTTTTAGAATGACATCGCGGTAGATGTTGGTTATGGGCACCTCTGCGGTTGGAATAGCATATAGGTTGTCGATAGGCATGTGGTACATCTGTCCTTCCTTGTCAGGAAGTTGACCTGTACCGATACCACTGGCTTCGTTAATCAGAATGGGGGGTTGTATTTCTTCGTATCCGGCATCTCTGGCCTTGTCCAAAAACCAATTGATTAAGGCACGCTGAAGACGAGCACCTTTACCTCGATATACGGGGAAACCAGCTCCTGTGATTTTTACGCCCAATTCGAAATCAATGAGGTTGTATTTTTCACAAAGCTCCCAGTGAGGTAAGTTTTGTTTAAGGATTGGTTTTTCACCAACTACTTTAATGGTTTTATTATCTTCCTCAGTCTTACCATCAGGCACTTGGTCGCCTGGAGAGTTTGGAATTTGATATAAGACTTCAAGCAACTCGTTCTCTACCTTTTTCATTGCTTCATTCAATGAAGTACTTTGAGTTTTAAGCTCAGCAGTCTGGGCTTTTAATTGGTTGGCTTCTTCTATCTTTTTTTGAGCGAATAGCTGACCAATGGACTTAGAAATTTTATTGCTTTGTGATAAAATATCATCCAATTTTCCTTGAATTTCTTTTCGGCTGTCATTCAGTTCAATAGCTTGGTTGACGAGGTCAGAAAAATCAACTCCTCGCTTGGCTAGTCTTTGGATGATGGCTTCTTTATCTTGACGGATGTTTTGGATGAGTAGCATGATTAATTATCGTAGTTGCAAAGTTTACTTTTTTTATGAAACACAAAAGCAGGAAGGTGCTAATTATTTGCAATATACTCCTCTAATTCTGCCACACGATCTTGAATAATGAATTTATCAATCACGCTTTGCTTGGCCGCTTTACCCATTTTTTTACGTAGTGCATCGTCTTGAATGAGTTGTTTTGTTTTGATAGCAAAGTCCGTTGTGTCAGGAAATTTAGCCAATAATCCTGTTTTTTGATCATTGATGATTTCAGGGTTACTGGTGGTGTTGAATGCTATAACAGGTTTACTCTTGGCCATTGCTTCAACAATAACAAATCCGAAACCTTCCCATGAACTGGGCAGTAAAAACAAATCAATTTGTTGCATGAAAAGTTCCATGTTTTTGATGAATCCCAATAGAATAACTTCTTCTTGTAAGTGGTAATTTTTGATGGATTCAGCCAGTTCTTCCGTAAGATCACCAGTGCCTGCAACGAATAGGGTAAAATCCACGCTTTCTTTCTTTAAGTAGCGAGCTACTTCAATAAGATGGTGCTGCCCTTTTTGTTTGGTTAGTCTTCCTGCATTTCCAAGGATGATACCCTTGGGTTTTTTAGCAAAAAAATCACTTTTTTCTTTTTTTAATTCGAGAAGTTTAGGCTGAATACCATGGTAAATCGTCTTGACTTTTTCGGCAGGAAGGATTCCTTGAAAGTTTTGGAGTATGGTTTTTTTTGTCTCCTCAGAATTTGCAATAATTTGGGTACATGCTCGATTTAGACAAAATCGATTGACGAGACTATTTTTAATAGGAACAGCCAATCCACGCAAATAAACAATACGAGGAATGGAAGACCAATGACCAGCTAGGCTTACCGACTTAAAATCTTGCGAGGTTGTAAAAATAAGGGTGTCAATTTTATGAATCTTAAATTGTCTTTTAAGTTTTTTTAACTTAAAAACATTTAAAAAAGAGAGACTAGTTATGGTAACACCCATCGTTTCAAATCCATTTTTTTTTGCTCTATTCCATAGCTCGCTATTGGGGTGGGAAGCAATTACGATGTTATATCCACGATTTCGAAATTCAATGGCATTTTCGAGGTGAAGCTTTTCGCCTCCTCCCCAAAAGTCTGAACTGTTAAAAAAGCAGATTTTTTTCACGTGGTAATTCTATAATAGGGCATTGTGAAATACATTTTGAACGTCTTCATCTTCCTCTAGTTTTTCAATCAAAAGGTTAATCTCCTCTTTTTGAGCATCGTTTAGATCAATTGTGTGGTGGGGGATGCGTTCAATATCCACTGAAACAATCTCCACACCAAGTTCCTCTAGTCCTTTTTGCATATTGCCAAAATCAGTAAATGCAGTGTAAACAAGTGTTTCATCGTCTACCTGTTCTATTTCTTCTAATCCAAAATCAATCAATTCAAGTTCTAACTCTTCGACATCACTATCTTGGGGGTTGATTTTGAAAATACACTTACGATCAAAATTAAATTCTTGAGAGCCACTAGTACCTAGTTCACCGTTATTTCGGTTAAAGATAGCTCGGATATTAGCAACTGTTCGGTTGATGTTATCTGTTGCAGTTTCAATCATCAGACTAAGGCCAAATGGTCCTTTGCCTTCATAAAGTACCTCTTCGTAGTTGCTACTATCTTTATCTGAGGCTTTTTTGATTGCTGCATCTACACGGTCTTTGGGCATATTCTCAGATTTGGCATTTTTTATGGCCATTCTTAATCTGGAATTGTTTTCAGGATCTGGTCCTCCCTCTTTTACAGCAATTGAAATTTCTTTACCAATTCGGGTGAAGGTAACGGCCATTTTGCCCCATCGTTTCATTTTTCGGGCTTTCCTAAATTCAAATGCTCTTCCCATGGTGTTTTATTTTAGGTAATAGTAGGACAAATGTCTTTCTTTTTTGCCAATATGAAAGTGAAATGTTAAACAAAATGTCGCTTTTAATCTTGTTAAAAATGCGATAAGCATATCAAAATATTGCTTTTCTTTGCACTCCAAATTAATTGAGAAAAAAATGAATTTTGATGTAATCGTAATCGGAAGTGGTCCAGGTGGGTATGTAGCTGCAATTAGAGCATCCCAATTGGGGCACAAAGTTGCTGTCGTAGAGAAAGCTGAATTAGGGGGTGTTTGTTTGAATTGGGGATGTATCCCTACCAAAGCATTGCTTAAGTCTGCTCAAGTATTTGAGTACATTAACCATGCCGATGATTACGGGATTTCTGTTGACAATGCAAAGCATGATTTTTCAAAAGTCATTAAGAGAAGTCGAGGAGTTGCTGAAGGAATGAGTAAAGGAATTCAGTTTTTGATGAAGAAGAATAAGATTGAAATTCTTACGGGTTTTGGAACAGTGATAGCCAAGGGTCAAGTAAGTGTCGATAATAATGGAAAAAAAGAGACGCACAGTGCCAAGCACATAATACTTGCAACTGGAGCTAGAGAACGTCAATTGCCAAACATTCCTATTGATGGCGAAAAAATAGTAGGTTATCATGAAGCTATGGTGCTCAAAGAACAGCCTAAGAAGATGGTGGTTGTTGGTAGTGGAGCTATAGGGATGGAGTTTGCATACTTTTACACTGCCATGGGTACAGAAGTAACGGTGGTAGAATTTATGCCAAGCATTGTGCCCAATGAGGATGCAGATGTATCTAAAGAACTCGAAAAGTTATACAAGAAGAAAGGAATGACCATCATGACGAATAGTTCTGTCGAATCGGTAGATACGAAAGGAAAAGGTTGTGAGGTAAAAGTAAAAACATCCAAAGGCCAGGAAACCATCAAATGTGACATCGTTCTTTCTGCCGTAGGGATACAGACAAATCTCGAAAATATTGGATTAGAAAATCTAGGGATTAAAACAGAAAATGGGAAGGTAACAGTAGATGATTATTATCAAACGAATGTTCCAGGGGTATATGCCATTGGAGATATTGTTCATGGTCCTGCTCTTGCTCACGTTGCTAGTGCAGAAGGAATTATCTGTGTTGAAAAATTTAGTGGTCAGCACGTAGCTCCTTTGGATTATGGAAATATTCCGGGATGCACCTACACCTGGCCAGAAATTGCATCAGTAGGATATACCGAGGCTAAAGCTAAAGAAGCAGGATACGACATCAAAGTTGGTAAGTTTCCATTTAGTGCCAGCGGTAAAGCAAGTGCCAGTGGTTCAAAAGAAGGATTTGTTAAAGTCATATTTGATGCTAAATATGGCGAATTTTTGGGATGCCATATGATTGGGGCCAATGTTACAGAAATGATTGCTGGGGTAGTTTCAGCCAGAAAACTTGAAACGACCGGGCACGAAATGATAAAGACTGTTCATCCTCATCCAACAATGAGTGAAGCTATCATGGAGGCATGTGCTGCGGCATACGATGAAGTAATTCATCTTTAATTTAATTCAACATTTTAGGCTACAATATTACATGAGATTAAGGTTACCTTTGCGTAATGTTTGATAGTCTTACTGGAAACGGCCGGGTTTGGATTTTTACCTCTAACCGAAGGTTGACAACTCATGAGGCAGATGAAATAAATGCAAAATTTGATGTTTTTTGTCAAGATTGGTCTGCCCATGGGTCACAGTTGAAAGCCAGTTTCCAGATATTTAATAATCAAATTTTAGTTTTGGGTGCTGATGAAGATTTTGAGCCAGCAAGTGGGTGTTCCATTGATCGATCTACAGCTATTTTCCAAGAAATTGACCAAACCTTACAGATTGATTTATTCAATCGAATGAATTTAGCTTTTCAAGAAAATGACGAAATTGTCATTGTTCGAATGGCTGATATTCAATCAGCTTATGATTTAAAGAAAATTACAGATTCTTCTATTTTCTTTGATAATTCCGTAAATAGTCTTCATGATATAAGAACACGATGGAAGGTACCTTTTTGTAAGAGTTGGGCATATGCCAAAATAAAAAAATAATGCCCCGTTTACTTCTTATAGAATCTTCTAATCAGATATGCTCTGTTGCTTTATACATGCAAGGTGAAATTATTCAAGAGAAATTTATTGAAGAGCCCAATTCACACTCGGTACACTTGGCCTCTTTTGTATACGAGGTAATGGCTCTATCAGGCCTGTCGTTCAATCAACTTGATGGTGTTGTCGTAAGTGATGGACCTGGCTCATATACTGGACTAAGAATAGGAAGTAGTTTGGCGAAAGGGGTTTGCTTTGGTGCAGACATTCCCTTAATAGCGGTCTCAACTCTGAGAGGATTGGCTGGTATTGCCCTGAAAGAGTATCCATCAGTGAACCAAGTAATCTCTTTGGTAGATGCTAGAAGGAGTAATGCATATATGGGCATTTATGATTATCAGTTAAACCCATTAGTTGATGAACATTTTGTCGCGATAAATTCTGAAATTAGAATTGAAAAGAATAACACAGCTATTATTGGTTCGGGTGCTATTAAGTTTATCGATGAATTGGATAAAGATAAAGAATTAAAACATTCTAAATCAGCATTATATGCAAAGGATTTATTATGGGAAGCATTGCAAAAGTGGGCAAGAAATGATTATGTAGATTTAACCTCTTACGAACCGAATTATATCAAGTCGGTATTTGTAACCAAACCAAAGTCAAAATTTTAGTTTATTAAGCTAAAGTGAGTGTATCTTCGGAGTATATTTGTATCGCATTTAAATCTTAATGAAGTATTTACTTACCGTACTTACCCTCGTTTTTGTTTCTACCGAGCTCGTGGGGCAAACTTTTGACGAGAAAACAACATCTTCTTCCAATGTAAGATTAAATGTCACCAATTCTGGAACATACGGAAATGCCTTTAGAGGGTATAAGAATGGTTCTGGAAATCCTTCAGGGGAGTATCCAGCGGGCAGTGGAGTGGAGCACCTCTTTGAGAGTGGTATTTGGTTTGGAGGGCTGATTAACGGGGCCACAGTAGGTGTGAGTACAGCTGCAGTTGATGCTCCACAAGGGTATAGTACAGGTGCGGCAGGATTTGAGTTTTATCCAGAGCAGGGTGATGTTCTTGAAGAACTTTCTTCGCTCAGAAACAGTCCTTATTACAGTCCTGACGCGATATCGCATCAAGATTTTATAGGAGTTTATTCTGATGTTAATGTCCAAGTTCCGGGCACACAGATTCAGATAGGCGGACATATAGACCCATTGTTCGTTAAGGTGAAATCTCGCTCATTTAATTGGAACTATGGATTCAGTGACTTTTTTGTCATTCTTGATTTTGACATTGAAAATGTCGGAGAATACACGATTGATAGTGCCTATTTTGGTTTGTGGGCGAATACGGTAGTTAGAAATATTAACGTAACACCAGCAGGTAGTGGTGGAGCAGCTTTTTATAACAAAGGTGGTAATGGATATTTAGACAGTTTACAAATGGCCTACTGTTATGATCATTCTGGAGACGAGGGTTTCACGAATAGTTATGTTGGACAAAAGTTTTTAGGTGCTGAGGATAAAAATGGGTTTCAACACCCAATTTCAAACCCTAGGTTCAAAGCTCATTATAATGCTTGGCAGTTTAATAGCACTTCAGATCCAGTATATTTTCAACCAACAAATGACAATACCCGTTATCAAAAGCTAACCAAGGGTTTGAATGATCAACAATGCTGGAATCAAAACAATAGTTCAAATTCTAATTGCGGTTCTAAAAGCTATCAAGAGCAACTCAATGATTTAGGGAATCGTTCGGATTTAGTCTCAGTTGGGCCATTCTTAAATTTTGAACCTGGCGATCAAATTAAGGTGAGTTATGCTTTTATTTTTGCCAGAAAAAAAGAGGACGGCAATCCAAATTCAGACAATAATGCGTTTCAGAGAAGTACATTTTTATCAAATGCCAGTTGGGCTCAGACAGCATACAATGGCGAGGATATCAATTTTAATGGTATTTTAGATGATGGAGAGGATAATAATGGCGATGGATTACTTACTCGATTTGTGTTACCATCTCCCCCTGATATACCGAACACAAAAATTATAACTTCTGATAATAAAATAGAAATTTTTTGGCAGGATAATTCAGAGAGAAGTATTGATCCAATCAGTCAAGAAAAAGATTTTGAAGGATATCGTTTGTACATGACAAAGTTAGGCTTTGATGTTACAGATGTTCCGAATCTACAAAGAGATCTTGTTAAGATTGCAGAATATGATATCCGAGATAATGGTTATGGTTATGAAACGGGTTTTGCTTCTGTAAAATTAGACAAGCCAATTATCATTGATGGAAGCGAGTATCAGTATAAGTATACTATTGAAAAAGTGCTAAATGGTTGGCAATATGCAGTATCCGTTACAGCATTTGATAGAGGCAACGAAGAAAATAATTTAGAAAGTTTAGAATCAAGTTCTGTTTCAAATAATTTTAGAGCTTTTGCTGGTAAACCTATCAATGAAAGTATTACTAAAAACGAGCCGTTTGTATATCCAAACCCCTACTATGCTGGTGCAAGTTGGGAGGGAAGAAGTAGCTTTCAAGAGCAAAGTAGAAAATTATATTTTGCTAACCTACCCAAACATTGCGAGATTAATGTATTTACTTTAGCGGGTGATTTTTTAGATAAAATTACACACCACGATGATTATAATGGTGATGACATTCGATGGAATCAGACTTTTGGGTCAGAAAACCCCAGCCAGAATGTTTTTAGTGGCGGTGAGCATGGCTGGAATTTACTAACAGAGAATACCCAGATTATAGCTCGAGGTTTGTACCTTTTTACCGTCAAAAACCTTGAAACAGGAGATTTATATAAAGGAAAATTTGCAATTATTAAATAAACAATACAATGAAAAAACAACTTTCAATTCTAATTACTGGTCTATTAATGGCCACTATGTCATTGGCTCAAACAGCCGTTTCAGTTCGGGATATCCAATATGTCAGCCCTACAGATTTGGCTGATTGTAAAGATTTGAGTTCTTATGATGATCAAGAGATTAAGACAATTGGGATCGTTATGCATGATGGCAACCTTACAGAACTGGCATCTGGATCTGTGAATGGCGGGTACAGACCAGGGGTTCATATCTTGGATACTTCATCCAGTGGGATGGGAAACTTTAGGGGAGTTCAGATTCATGGGGTATACACCGATGGAGGTGGTCAAAGTCAACCTGTAAGTAAACTTGACAACCTCGTTTCAGGTATGATCATTGAGGTTACAGGTAAGGTAGGCAACTATCAAGGAGAAACTCAAGTTTTCCCATTGGACAATTCATCTGTGAAAGTAATTGGTTCAGTATCTGCTCCAACTGCACAAGTTTTAGATTTAGGAAAATTAAATGATAACACACGATCAAATATTTATGTGACAGGTGAAGAATGGGAAGGTTCTTTTGTTCAGTTTAATAATGTAACAGTTGTTTCTGTTTCTGTCTTTAGTGGAAATAGAGTCAGCTTTGATGTATCGGATGAAAATGGGAACGTGATTAATGTATCTGATCGATTCTTAGTACAAAAAATTCCAGGAAGAACTCTAGTAAACCCCTCAAGTCCTCAAAGTGATGGAGAATTTGTTGCTCCTATTGTTGGAACAAAATATGCGTCATTAAAGGGTGTAATTATGCACTCTCAAAATGGGTGTTCAGGAGGTACTGGTAGAGGTTATGAATTAAATCCATTCGCTAAGAGCCATTATAAAGTAGGCGATACACCACCAAGTATTACGGAAGTTACAAGAACTCCACTGGTCCCATCTAGTTCAGATAATTTAAAGATAAGTGCTAAAATTATAGATTTCAACGGGACAGTTGATAATCAGAAATTATACTATACTGATGATAGAAATAAGGATAATCCTGATTTTACGGAAACAACATTGTCATTGAAAGCAGGGTCTACCGATGAATATGAAGGTGCTATTCCAGCTTTTGCTGACGGGACAATTATCAAATATTACATTACAGCAACAGATAACGATGGAAACACAAGCTACAGCCCATTTTCAGCAAGTAAAGCAAAAGGAGCTACGGCATTTTATACAGTACGTGATGGTGGTTTAACCATCCCAGATTTACAATATGTTTTAGATCCAACATCTGATGCAAGTCCATATAAAGGTCAAACAGTTACAGTTAGAGGCTATGTAACATCAAGTGCTAAGCCCTATGACTTAGAGGATGTTTATATTCAAGATAAAGATGCTAAAGAATGGGGAGGAATTCGTATTTCAGGAAGTTCAGACTTATTAGAACTATGGAGAACAGAGGAAGTGGAAGTGACTGGAACAATTGAAGAATCCTACGGTTTTACTCAAATGCTTGTTAGTTCTGTAACCAAAACAGGAAACAAGGCAGAAATAGCTCCAATTGAACTTCCAGTAAGTGACAGTGCTGGTCGAGTAAATAGAGGGATGGAGAAATATGAAGGAATGCTCGTTAGAATGGTTAATCAAGGAGGTAAAGTTAAGATTTCTAATCCACGATTAAATCCATTTGGGGAATTGATGATATCAAGCGATACTGGAGCGAGCTTTAATAACAGTACCAAAGTACAAACAGGGGTTAAGAATGGGAATAATAATTCATCATTATGGGTTTCTGTGGTTTCAGATGATACGCTTGAGAATATAGAGGGAATAATGGAAGTTCCAGCGATTGAAGCAACTAAAGAAATGGATATGGATGCTATCATAGGTGTCATCTACTACGGATTTAGTCAGTATTCTCTTAAACCGAGAAACAACGATGATATTATTGGGTTTAGTTTATCACTTGAGAGTACAAATTATGCAGGTGATACAGCGACAAATTCTATAATAGACATTGATGAAAACGGGTTCATATTCTATCCGAACCCTTCTAGCGATGTGTTGAATGTGACTACTAGAAATTTGAAAAGTGGAACATTATACATTAGAAGTATTGAGGGTAGAGAAATGATGAAAACACCTATACTTGATTCTAGGCAATTAAATATAGATTCACTGATTCCTGGAATATATATGCTAGAATTTATAGATTCGGATGGAATTAAAATGTCAGCTAAATTCATTAAAATTTGATTAATAGTCACCCTCAAATAACAAGTAGCAAGACCATTATTATTTGCCTGGTCTTGCTACTTTTTATCGCCTCTTGTAAGGAGGGCGAATCATTGCCTAACAGTGCTCCTGAGACTCAAATATCTATTGAGAGCATCAACTTATCAGGGAATAACCGTCTGAATAGTACGGTAAATCTTACTTGGTTTGGAACAGATATCGATGGCTATATCCAATTTTATGAGATTCGAATTGGAGATAAAGATTGGTTTAAAACCCAAACACAAGACAGTATTTTTCTATTTGATATAGAGCCTAATCAGGACTCAACAGATATTGACTTTTATGTACGTGCAGTAGACAACGAGGGAGTTAAAGACCCTACTCCTGCATATTTAAAGGTACCTTTAAAAAATAGCACACCAGAGGTATATTTTGAGGAGGCATCACTTCCTCTAGACACAACAAACCTGGTGATTACTTTTAGATATATGGCTTCTGACCCTGATGGAGACGAAACATTAAAAAAATGTTTTATAAGAGCCAATGAGGGTTCGTGGTCAGAAATTGATCTCAACCAAAAACTGGTATCTCTTTTACCTGTCAACCCATCAGAAAGTGGTGTTGGTGATGCAAAAGTTTATTATGGATTAGAAAAGGAGTCATCTCATACAATAGATGGATTTAATAATGGTGGTGAAAACATAATCCAATTGAGGGTTGAAGATATTGCAAATACTTCTAGTAATATTGATAGCACACCTCCAATATTTGTCTGGAGTCAAACTTCAGATCTTCTGGTAATAGGAGGCCACAATAATCGAATTGATAAGGAATATCAAACGTTAGTAAATAACAATTATACTTCAGCAGATTTTATAAATTATGCTAAGAATGGAGGGTTAAATCAGCCTAGGTTTTGGAATCCAGATTTCAGATTGTTGTCGGAACAATATGATAAAGTTTTTTTTCATACTGATGAAGGTAATTTTAGTAATCCGTTAACAGGAGCCGATGGCAAACTCCTTGATTTTGCGGCACCTATTATTCAAGGGTTAATAGATAATCAGAAAAAAGTTCTTGTTTCTACAGCATTTGCTACAGGGACTAACATTGATATCATAGGTGGAGTATTATCTATCGATAGCTTTACAAGTAGTAGAGGACAGGCATTTTTTGAAAATGACAGTTTCGCAAAAAGTAAAGTAGATGGATTCCCAGATTTACAACCAACCAATTTTTTATTAGCTATTGATCCATTTTACTACAGTCAAGAAGCAGAGGCCTTGTATGAAGCTCATCTCACCCCAAATGGTGGCTGGACTGGGCCAAAGACTATTGCAATTCAAAGAAGATCAACGGAAGGTGATGTAAATCTGGTTTTATTTACCGTAGAATTACATAAGCTAGACAAGTTATCATCTAATCAGAATCAATTAATTTCAAAAATATTTAATGAGACTTTTAATTGGTAGTATATTAGCTTTTTCAGCTCTTTTTTCTCATGCTCAAATGGGGAATTTGAAAGGGAAACTAACTGACGAATCAACTGGAGAAAATCTAGTTGGGGCATATGTTCGTGTTGTTGGAACATATGGAGCTGCAATATCTGAGGCAGATGGGACATTTGTTATAAAAAACATTAAGCCTGGAAGATATTCCGTAAATATTTCATTTATTGGGTATCAACAAAAAGTGTACAATGATATTGATATAAAGGCTGGTATCAATACAATACTCAATGTTAAGATGGTAGCTCAAACCAATACTTTTGAGACCGTTAAGGTTGTAGGTAAGAAAAAAATCATTGAATTGGATGACGCTAAAAGCACCATAACCTTAAATAAAAAGGATATCAGTGAGATGAACGTCAGAGATGTCCAGGAAGTTGTTGCTATGCAGGCTGGAGTATCAAAGTCTAGTGATGGAATTCAAATCAGAGGTGCACGTGTATATGAAACATCATTTAACATTGATAACATAAGTGCACAGGATCCATTGGCTGGAACTGGATTTGGCGTAAAAGTATCGAGTGGTTCTATTGGAGAGCTACAGTTGATTACTGGTGGTGCAGGAGCCGAGCATGATGGTGGAACAGCAGGAGTCATAAGTACAACGATTAAAGAAGGTTCTGAGAAATTTCAGATTTCAGGTAGTTTTCAAAGAGATAACCTAGGTGGTCCATCTGCTATTGGTTGGAATACAGATTTGGGCGAATTATCATTTGGGGGTAAATTCAAAGTGAGAGGCAAGAAATTCTATTTCTTTAATAATGCTACCTATAACTTAAGTGATGATTATTTTGGTCCAACCGCAAATCAAATTCATAGCTCCATTATCGGTAAAAATGATAGTTTATGGGCACCTAGACAGTCCAATCAATTTACTCATACATTTAAAATAAGTCATGAGCTGAATTCAAAAACAAAAATTTCAATTACCAATCAGCACAGTTTAACAATCAATCAAAATACAAGAACGCTTCAGATTGTTGGTTTCGATGCTATTTTAAGACCAGGGTTCCAATTTGAAAGAAGCTTAAATTTAGACAATGCAACTACCTATACTCATCATTCTAATTTAACAGCCATCAATCTTAGGAGGGCTATAAATGAGCAATTGGTTGCCACTTTTTCTATTGGAAGGTTATTTACTAATCTTCGAGCAGACGCTAACGGTCGACCGTTTAGAACTCCATCTGTAGATCAGGTATTTGACGAATATAGTATTGTTACAGACCCCGTTCAAGTATTTAATCCTAGCGAAAATATTCAGTTTGTTTTACCGGGGCCAGGATTTGTAAATAATGGAGGAATAAGTTCTTTATGGCATGATCATTTCGCTCAAGAATACACGATAAAAGCAAATGCTAAATATTATCCTTCGAGTAAAGTGCACCAGATTAATTTTGGATGGGAGCAAAAATTGAATCAATACCAATGGTTGGATGTTACACGTCCATGGGTAGGAGCACCAATTGTGATAAATGATAGCACAAGCACTCCAAGTATTAGTATAGGTTCAAGTAATGATATCTGGAATGTGAAGCCAAATAACGGAGGTTTATTCTTTAGTGACAAAATAGATTATAAAGGAATTATCGCTAATCTAGGATTCCGATTTAATTATTGGGCACCAGGTAAGTTTGCTGATGATGCAGTCGCTAACCCTGAGGCTCCAGTTATTGATCAAGTTAGGTCTGATTATCAAAAAAATACAATTAAGGTTTTCGGTTTACGATATAAGGCAAGAATTCTTCCAAAGGTCAATGTATCCTTCCCTGTAACCAGTAACAATGTGTTGTACTTTAATTATTCTCATAGCATGAGATTGCCTCATCCTAGATTTTTGTATGCAGGATTAGATCCAGTGTATCAAGACAGAAGTTTTTTGTCTTTTTTAGGAAATCCAGATTTGAATCCTGAGGTTAATATTTCTTATGAAATAGGATTTAAGTCTCAGATAGGAAAAAACTTAGGTCTAACAGTGGCTGCTTATAATAACAATCGATTTGATTATATTGTAAGCAGAAAAGTTATTGTTAATGACCAGACTGGCCGCCCTGTGAGTAAAACAATGTATATTAACCAAGATTATGCAAAAGTTCAAGGAGCAGAAATAAATGTCATATGGAGGGCAACCAATCAGTTTCGGATATTTGGAAACGTAGCTTATCAACTGGCAAAAGGGAAGAGCAATAGTGCTCGAGAGAGCAGCTTGCAAATTGCTCAAAATGGTGAAGTACCTTTGAGTACAGAAAATTATTTAGCATGGGACAGACCATGGAATATTAATTTAGGGAGTGTTTTTACGCCGGATAGTAGTGCGAGTTATTATTCCAATTGGATGGACGGGATACAAGTTTACTTTAGTTCGTCTTATCAGAGTGGGTTTCGATATACTCCTATGATACTTGAAGGTTACAATGCTCTAGGAAGACCAGAATACGCTACTGATTTAACATCTTTTTTAGAAGAAAGAGCAACTCCATGGGTGAATGCTGATATTAAATTAACCAAGACTTTTGTGGGTAAAAATAAAAAAGGGATAACACTGAGTATTGAAGTTAGAAATTTATTTGATACTAAGAGAGCTCAAATAATTAACCCTGTTACGGGGGGGGCGTGGGAACGTGGGGATGATGTACCTAATAATTGGAGAGATGACAGATATTTAGGTCCAGAGGAAAGTGGCTTGCCACCAAATAATCCAGCTCGATACCAGCCGCCAAGACAAGTTCTGTTTGGAGTAATATTTAAGCTATAATTGATTCAAACTTCAGCAGGATGGGTTCAAATTCTCGAATATGAGAATTTAAAAAATTCACCGTTTTAGATACAAGTTACATTGGGGAAATTTTATATTAATTATATTTAATTTTAATGGACTTCTAATATTCGCTTAAGGTCATCCATCGATCAGTTTTAGTATCAATATCTTTAATCAATTGGTCTAATATTTTTGCTTTTTCATTAACAAATTCATAGTTGTCAGAATTTTCAGAAATGAGAAATTCAAGTTTAGTTTTCTCTTTTTCAAGGTGTTCAATTTCTTTTTCAAGGTTTTCAAATTCATATTTCTCTTTAAAACTTAATTTAGCTTTAATATCCTTTTTCTTTTCAGTCTTTTTTAGATTTTTCTGAGTGTAATTTTTATTGTGTTTTTTCGAATCTAAGCATAATCGATACTCAATATAGCTACCATTAAAATCTCGGATAACACCATTACCTTCAAAGATGAAAATGTGTTCGACAACTTTATCTAAAAAATATCGATCATGACTTACTACAATTACACAACCCCCAAAGTCCTCCAAAAATGCCTCCAGTTTATTTAAAGTAATGATGTCAAGATCATTAGTGGGCTCGTCTAAAATAAGGAAATTGGGATTTTTCATCAGTACAGTCAGTAGATATAATCTACGTTTTTCGCCACCACTTAGTTTTGATACTTGTTGGTTTTGCATCTGTGGTGGGAAAAGAAATTGATTGAGTAATTGACTTGCGGAAACTTTACTCCCATTCGCTAAAGTGATAACATCAGCAATATCCTTAAGCACTTCAATAACCCGTTTATTAGGTTTTATATTTTTAATTCCTTCTTGACTATAATACCCAAATACAATGGTATCTCCACGATTTATCTTGCCACTATCAGCAGGTTCAATTCCCATGATTACATCTAAAAAAGTTGATTTTCCGGTACCATTTTTACCAACAATACCTATACGTTCTCCTTTTTTGAAGGTATAGTCAAATCCTTTTATGATAATAAGATCTTTGTAGGATTTGTAGACTTTTTTTAGTTCAAGCACTTTGCCGCCAATACGGTTCATTTTAACAGATAACTGAAGTTCCTTTTCTTTAGTCCCACTTTTAGCTTTTGCCTCAGTTTTATAAAAAGATCCAATTCTTGATTTGCTTTTAGTAGTTCTTGCTTTGGGGCTTCTTCTTATCCAATCTAATTCTTTTTTATATAGTTGTTTGGCTTTTTCAATTTCAGTAGCTTGAGCTGTTTCAAGATAATTTTTTTTCTCAAGGAAATAAGCGTAATCTCCATTATACGTCTGTAATTTCCCTTGATTTAGTTCAATGATTTGATTGCATATTGAATCAATAAAGTATCGATCGTGACTTACCATCAATATGCTGATGGATGATTTTTTGAGATAGTTTTCTAGCCATATAATCATCTCTAAATCAAGATGATTTGTGGGCTCGTCTAGTATCAATAAGTCAGGGTTATTTAATAATGTTAGACTAATTGCTAATCTTTTTTTTTGCCCACCACTTAAAGAGGCAATCGGTTGATTGAAGTCGGATATATTAAATCTTGATAGCAATTCTTTTAATTTTCGTTCATAGTCCCAAGCATTATATTGATCCATTTTTATTGTAGCTTGGTTAAATATTCGTTGTGTTTCAGTGTTAAAGTTATTTGTTTGAGCATTTAATGCAGATTCATATGACCTAATTATAGATAATACATCACTACTACTAAAATCAATCAGCTCTTGAATGGTTAGATTTTCTTCAAAATTTGCTTCTTGACTCAAGTAAGCAATACGTATATTTTTCCCATATCTGACAACCCCTATGTCGGGGTCATCTTCTTTCGCTAAAATCTTAAGCAGGGAACTTTTCCCAGTTCCATTATTGGCAATTAGAGCAATTTTATCACCTTTATTAATACTGATATCTAACTCTTCAAAAAGAATTCGCTCTCCAAGATTTTTTGCTAATTGTTCACCACTGAGGAAATTCATGATTAGAATGTAAAAGTATTGAAAACAATTGTTTTACATCTATAAAAATTGGTCAAACAAATTAATTTGCTGTGCTTATAGCTTTGATGTGAATGGATTTCTTAATCCAGAGGCATCTGTAATATCTACTTTTACAGATCCTATGTAAATGTTTGCCTTTACACGAACAGGTATTTTATTTTTATCGGCACTTACCCAAATAGTCATATCATCCTCGTCCTTAAAGACCCTATCGACTACCAGTTGAGGACGTAGTTTAAAACATTTAATTTTTCCAAGATCTGTTTTAATTGTTTCCGTACCAAGATATCGAAATTTTAAGTCATAGATTTCCTGATCTAAATAGATGCTAATTGGGAATGTATTGCCAGGTTTAGAGTCAGCAAAATCTATAGTTCTAGCATAAAATATACCACTAACAATATCTTGTAAATAAGCGGGCATATCCATGTTTTTCTTTTTGCCTGTTAATCGTTGTTTTATATGGTTATAATAGACAAGATCTTCATCTCTGTAATTATCCTCTCTAACATTTTTATAATATTTTAGGGGAGCCAGGCTTACACTATCGATGTACGTTTCAAAGTGATCCCTAACTTTATATGCCCAATCAAAAGATCGATATGTTTTTCCAATAGCTTTGATGTTATAGGTTGATCGACCATTGATCTTTTTGGCTTTACTCCCTACTTTTATGTCTATTGATGCAGCATTAATCCATCCATAATGAACTCTATAATTCAGTTGCTCGCCAAATGTAAAAGCTTCATTAGGGTGATTTCGAAATTTTTTTTCAATACTATTATCCATTTTAAATCCACTCCCAATTATGAGGATTGTTAAATAAGTGATAAGTAATCTAATCATATTACAAGGTTATATTCAAATATTGTGCCTGTTAACTATTGCTATTGAAATACCACTGCAAAGTTGCTTATTTGCATAATTAAATTTTTAACCATATGATTTCAAGGTACTTTTCATTTCTCATATTTTTATTGTTAATGGTCACTAATGTTTACAGTCAATATGAAAATTCATTCTTTGACAATAATAAGTATGAAAAAGTTATTGATTCTTCTCATGTACAGTTTCACTTTGATAATCTAAGTTACTTTAGAAATGCTGAGTACCTGTCAAGAGTGGACAAAGGATCATCATATATAGGATTTAATCTACTACCCTATATGCAATATTCTTTTAATGATAAAGCTCAAATTTATGGAGGAGTACTAGTTCGATATGATTTTGGTAATCCTGAAATTAAGACAGTTGAACCCTATTTTAAATTCACCTATCGTGATGTATTAAAGCACAATGTCACTTTTGGTAATTTAGACGGAACTCTTCAGCATAAGATGATTGAACCAATGTATGATTACGAGAAGGTAATTACGGATCGTTTCGAGCAAGGTGTTCAAATTGTTAAACCTGGAGATCGCTTAACTTATGATATATGGATTGACTGGCATGATATGATTTATTATGATGATCCTAAAAATGAGATGTTTGTGGCTGGTTACAATGTTTTTTTAAACCCAATTAATAATGACAAGCATAAATTATCATTTAATGCTCAGGGGATGACCGTTCATAGTGCTGGTGAAATTGACAAGAATAGCTCACCAAATTCTGTAGAGTACAATTTTGCAAATGGTCTTGAGTATAGTGTTAATTTTAATAAAAACACTTCTTTGTTTATGGGTGGTCATGTTATTTATTATGAAGATAGAAGTGATGTGAAAGTCAATGGGTTTTATGATGGAGTTGGACACTTTGGGGTAATCAGGCTAAATCATAAAGATTATCAATTTGTTGCTAATTATTTTGATGGGTATCAATTTCAAGCACCTTGGGGTGAACAACTTTATCATTCATTAGGTAATAAAAATTGGCCAATTGCACATGATTATCGAAAAATGATTGGTTTGCGTGTAGGGTATGAGGTTGAAATTGGGAGACATCTTGTTTTTCTAAATCGATTAGGATTTAACTACAATGTAAACCCCAATAAAATAGATGTAACCATGGAAAACTATTTACGTTGGCATTTTGTCACGCCAAAGAAAAAAGTGAAATTACTATAGTGGATTACCCATTTGGGCAGTCACAATTCTTAGTTGGGCCTTTGTATTTATATCTTTTTTTTGCTTTGCAGCTATCCATAAATAGCATTACACTTATGGAAAGAAAGATGATAGCAACAGTCTTTTTCATATTTAATATTACAAACATAAAGTGTAAGTTGAGTATGAGGTAGTAAATTTGTAAAGAATTCATGAAAGAAACATTAAGACTAATATTAAAAGGAGCTACTATGGGTATTGCAGAGGTAATACCAGGTGTTTCAGGAGGAACTTTAGCCTTTATAACAGGGATTTATGAGCGACTTCTAAATTCAATAAATGCAATTAATTTTAAATTGATTGGTATTTTCAAGAATGAGGGTTTTAAGGGTGTTTGGGCTAAAATAGATGGTAATTTTCTATTGAAAGTAATACTTGGAATGGCTGTAGGATTCATAATTGGCCTTAAAATTATAGTAGGTTTATTAGAATCTCATCCAATTCATATTTGGAGTTTTTTCTTTGGTTTAATTATCGCTTCGATACCACTAATAACAAAGCAAATTAAAAGATGGGGGCTAATAGAAATTCTATTTTTTATTCTAGGCTTTGGTCTAGTTTATTGGATTACAATTACTAGTCCTTCTTCAGGAAGTGAACATTTAGTTATGGTGTTTTTATCCGGAATTTTGGGAATTTCAGCTTTGATGCTTCCCGGGCTTTCTGGAAGTTTTGTGTTATTACTTATGGGTATGTATACCATAATTATGCCTGCAATAAAAGATTTTATAGTCAATCCATTAGGACCTGAACTTCAATTAGTCGTTGTTTTTGGACTTGGTTTATTAATTGGTTTGTTTACTTTTTCAAGATTATTGGGATTTACTTTTGATAAATATCCAAATCAGACTTTAGCATTATTAGGTGGTTTTCTCTTAGGATCATTAAACAAAGTTTGGCCATGGCAACATGTTACTTCTACAAGGATCAATAGTAAGGGAGAAGAAGTAGTAAAATTTAGTGAAAGTATTCTTCCTTCCACTTTTTCTGAGTTGGATGAAAATCCCTTGTATGGAACAGAACCTCATGTTTTTACTTGCATTCTATTAATGGCAGTGGCAGTATTTCTTATTTTTGGTCTAGATAGGTTTAGTTCAAAAAAATGAGAAATTATGGGCTTATAGGCAAGAGTTTGATTCATTCTTTTTCTCCAAGATATTTTAGAGATAAGTTTAATGAATTATGTATCAATGATTGTTCCTATCAAGCCTTTGAATTGCCATCATTGGTTCAGATCAAAGCATTAATTCACGAAAATGACTTAAGCGGGTTTAATGTTACTATACCATACAAGCAATTAATTATCCCATATTTGGATGAAATTAGCCTTATAGCTAGTGAGATAAATTCTGTTAATACTGTTACAGTAAAAAATGATTTGTTATGTGGAGAAAATACAGATTACTTTGGATTTGAAAATACGTTACTTAAGTATCTTCAATCCTATCATAAAAGGGCATTAATTTTTGGAACAGGTGGTTCAAGTAAAACGATTACTTATGTATTGAAATCTCTGGGTATTGAGTGCACTCATGTGTCTCAGTCAAATCATGATTTGATGAGTTATACTCAGATAGATAATGACATGATTAAAAGCCACCAAATACTTATTAATACAACTCCTTTGGGAACTTTTCCAAAAGTGGATACCTGTGTAGATATTCCATACTCAGCAATTACCAAAAATCACTTGTGTTATGATTTGGTGTATAATCCTAAAGAGAGTCTATTCTTAGCTAAATCAAAATTAAATGGGGCAATGATTGTAAATGGGCTGGATATGTTGAAAATACAAGCAGACAAATCATGGGAGTTATGGAATGGTTAAATTTTAGTATCTTGCACCTTAATTAATCATGAAAAAAAT
>MDSX01043943.1_pt1 | contig 20142 bp, 25 predicted proteins | sample 811141 | NCBI WGS metagenome assembly MDSX01 (sample SAMN05326642, study PRJNA326480) | marine metagenome | isolation source: seawater | place: Atlantic Ocean: South East | collected 2010 | reverse complement strand
ATGGAATTTAACAAGGCAAAAGGCGATGCACCATTAATTAAAACTTTTGTTAATACACGTTTAGCAGAAACATTTGAAACGGATTATGTAAGTTCTATGAGTGCAGAAGGGTTATTAAAAAGATGTGAGAGTTATGAACAGGGTATATGCCCAGAAGGTGTATTGTTACTCACTCAAGGCGTAGACTGTCAGATAGATAGATTAGAAGTTAGCACATGGGGATGGGGTAAAGGTGAAGAAGCATTTTTGATTGATCATGTGCAGTTATGGGGTGACCCTCATCAGGCAGAAGTTTGGAAACAGTTACAGATAGTTATTAATCAACAATATGAACATGAAAATGGAAAAAGTTTAGTCCCTGTTATGAGTGCAATTGACTCTGGTGGTTTACACACATCAGAGGTTTATCAATTTACTAGAGAAAAAGTAGCTCAGGGAGTAATAGCAATAAAAGGACAATCACAAGCAAATAAACCTGTAATTAGTAGACCTACAAGAGTAGATATAAATTTTAGAAAAATAAATAAAGCTATAAAAAAAGGTGGTCTTGTTTACCCTTTAGGTGTAGACACTATAAAAAATACCTTAATGGGTAGATTAAAAAATAATAAAATTGGTAGTAACGGATATATACATTTTCATGCAGATACAAGTGAAGAATATTTTAAACAGATTACAGCAGAAAGACAGATACTAAAAACTAATAGGGCTGGTTTTCAAATACCTCAATGGGTTCTACCTAATAATGTCAGGAATGAATGTTTAGATTGTTTTGTTTACTCTTACGCTGCTATGTGTCTATATATAAGTCCATATAATAGAAATACTGTATGGCAACAATTAGAAAATAAATTTAATGAAGGTGATAAGGTAGTGAAACCAAAAAGAGCTACAATAAAATCAAATACAAATAATAACTTTGTTAATTCTTGGTAATTATGTTTAAATCTGATTTACCTAATATTATTGTTGCTGGTACTACTATTGAATGGGTGGATGAAGCAACGATAGCAGGTATAAATGAAACTATATCTGCTCCTGATTGGACTTTAGAATATTTCTTAAGAACTAATACAGCATCAGAAGGCCATATTGCAACAGGCACTCAATACTCAGCTAGTACAGGATGGGAGTTTAGTATTAGTGCTACTGACAGTGCAAATTTTGATGCAGGAAATTGGTTTTGGGCAGCTAGAGCATTTAAAGGTTCAAAAGTATTCGAGATCGGAACAGGTGAATTAGAAGTAAAACAATCTCTACAATATTCTGGTGATCCTTCAGCAATAGATAACAGAACGCAAACAGAAAAGGATTTAGATGCTGTAACAGCAGCAATAAGAACTATAGTAGCTGATAAGGCAGCAAAGTATTCTATAGGAAATAGAAGCTTTGAACGTGTAAATCTACCAGAATTAAGAGCAAGAGAAGCCGAACTACAAGCTAGAGTTTTTAGTGAAAAGAGGTATAGTTTAATAAGTCAGGGCAAAGGTGACCCTAAAAACCTTTATGTACGCTTTTAGGAGACTTAAATGGGCTTAAGAAATGCTTGGAAGGGCTTATTTACATCTAATGATGACTTAAATAAGCGTAGAAATAGGTTAAAAAGGATGTATTCTGGTGCTAGATTTGATAGAACTAACCTTAGTTGGGTTACTCCATTATCATCACCTGATCAAAGTTACAAAAATTCTATTGATACATTAAGAAAAAGAGTACATGATCTAGTAAGAAATAATAATTATGCGGCTCAGGCCATAAGATATTCTACTAATCAAATTGTAGGACAAGGTGTAAAACTACAGGCACAGATAAGATCACAAAGGGGTGGCACTATAAATACAAGATTAAATGAAGCTATAGAAGGAGAATGGAGTAAGTGGGGTAGAAAAGATAGTTGTGATATACGTGGTGTCCTTTGTTTTTCTGAATTAGAAAGATTAGCAGTAAGGTCAATGATTGAATCAGGTGAATGTTTTATAATTATTCATAGAAAAGCTTTCGGACGTAGCAAGATACCATTTAGTTTAGAAATATTAGAAGCTGAACAACTAGATGAAGATTACAAAGGTGTAAAACAAAATGAAAAAAATGTATGGCGGTTAGGTATAGAACTAAGTCCAGAAGGTAGGGCAGTAAATTATGCTTTCCTTGCTAAACACCCTGGTGATACTAACTTTTCACAAACCATAGGACAGAAAAATCATATTATTGTACCTGCAAAAGATGTAGTTCATTTATTTTTGCCATTAAGACCAGGCCAACATCGAGGAGTGCCATTTTTAGCTAGTGCTATAAATCATTTACACCAACTTGATGGATATATTGAAGCAACAGTTGTAGGACAAAGAGCATCTAGTGCATTAATGGGATTTATCACAAGTCCAGAAGGTGAACTTGATGCAGGTGGTGAGGTGTTCGATTATGAACGTGTAAGCGGTTTTGAACCTGGTACTTTTAAATATTTAGCACCAGGAGAAAGTATATCTGTACCTAATTTAGATAAAGCTAATGGAGAGTTTGAGCCATTTGTAAGATCAATATTGAGAAGCATGGCAAGCGGTCTAGGCTGTAGTTTTGAAGCTATATCATCCGATTACTCACAATCAAACTACAGTAGTAGCAGACTTGCAATGTTACAGGATAGGGATCACTGGCGTACGATTCAAAAGATGTTAAAAGAAACTTTCTACCAACCTATATATGAATACTGGTTAGAGATGGCAGTACTTAGTAATGTTCTTACATTGCCTACATATTCAACAACACCAGAAGTTTATGAAAAAGTTAGGTGGGTTTGTAGAGGTTACAGCTATGTTGATCCACAAAAAGAAATAGCAGGTATGAAGGATGCAGTAAGATGTGGATTTAAGACCTTAACTGATGTAGTAAGTGAAGCAGGTGGTGATATTGAAGAACTACTCATAACAAGACAAACTGAACTAGCAAAATTAGATGATATGAATATTATTTTAGATACAGATCCAAGTGCTACAAATAAAGCAGGTGGGTCACAATTTAAACCACTTAATACAGTTGATCCTTTTGGTGATACTGATGAACCAAGTGGCGAGGATGCTGATAACGTAGTGGAGGATTCAAGTGGCAGTTATTAATGGAACAGAAATAGACCTTATGCCAACAAAAGGAATGAGGGACGAAGCTAGAAAATATAGAAAATGGAAACAAGAAGGAAGGGCTGGCGGTACAGATGTTGCAGCTAGAAGAGCAACACAAATATTAAGCGGTGATGAATTAAGTCCTAAGACAGTAATTGATATGTCATCATGGCATGCAAGACACGCGGTAGATCAGGAAGCAGAAGGTTATAGGCCAGGAGAAAAAGGCTACCCAAGTGCAGGTAGAGTAGCTGCGGCGGCATGGGGCGGGAAAGCAGGTAAAAGTTTTTCAGATGCAAAATCGGCTAGAATAAAGGAATTAAGAAATAATGACCCTATGGCAAAACTTAAAAGAGCAGAACCCGATGAATTATCAGTAGGTGATTCAGTAAGATGGAACGCAAGCGGCGGCATTGCTAGAGGTGTAATAGATCGTATTGAAAGGGATGGAACAATAAATGTACCTAATTCTGAATTTGAAATTACAGGTACAGAAGATGACCCTGCAGCATTAATCACTGTTTTTAGAGAAGTTGACGGTGAATTTGAAGCTACAGATGTACAGGTAGGTCATAAGTTCAGCACATTGACTAAGATAGATTCTTTAAGAAGTGTTACAAAAGTTTTAAAACGTAGTAGTGAAACTTCATTTAGTGAAATTGAGGATAGAACTTATGAAGTTCCATTTAGTAGTCCTTTTCCTGTTGAAAGATCATTTGGCACTGAAATACTAAGCCATGAAAGGGGTTCTATAGATTTTGATCGTTTGAATGGTGGAGTTGCTCCAGTGTTATGGAATCATTCAATGGATCAAGTTATAGGTATTGTTCGCAATGCATATTTAGATGAAAAAAAGAAAAAAGGAAGAGCAATAATTGAATTAAGCAGAAATTCTAAGGCTCAAGAAGTTAAAAGAGATATAGACGATAAGATTATAAACTCACTTAGCGTAGGTTATCGCATTTTAGAGATGGAAGAACAAGAAATAGATGGTAATAATGCGTTTGTCGCGGTTCGCTGGCAACCACATGAAATTAGCCTGGTAGCTTCGCCAGCAGATCCGACCGCTACTTTTGGTAGGTCATTAGTTGAACAGAACACTATGCCTAGTGCAAAAAAACAAGATATGATAGAAGATAAGCGTGTATACGCTGCGTCATCTGACGTACAACAAACAAAAACAAAACAATCAACTATGGAAAAAGAGCAACTTGATCTTGAAGTTGTGCGTAGTGAGGCAAGCAAAAAAGCAGCCTCCGCAGAACGCACACGTATAAGAGACATTACTTCAATGTGTAGTAAACGTGGTTATGACGATTTAGCAGAACAGCTAATTAGTAACGGTTCATCTGCTGATCAATGTAGACAGGCAATTCTTGAAAGAATAGATGCAAAGCCTGTTGAAACTGCAAAACCAATTGAAGAGCAACTATCTCCAAAAGAAAGAGAGAGATATGCAAGAGACTACAAGATAACATCTGGATTAAGAGGACTTCTTACAGATGATTGGTCTAATTCTGGAAGTGGTTTTGCTAGAGAGATTTCACAACAGATTGCTAAAGATTCACAAAGATCAAATAGCGGTAGATCATTATTTGTACCTTTTGGAGCATTAGCGAAACGTGCGACTTACGTTACATCAAGTGCTAATACAGGAGGTAACATTGTTGCAACAGATTTACTTGCTGATGACTTTATCGAAGCACTAAGAAACAGCACAGTTATGGTTGGTTTAGGTGTACAAACATTATCAGGTTTAATCGGTGATGTTGCTATTCCTAGAAGATCTGGTGTTGCATCTACTGGTTATCTATCATCTGAAACAGGTGCATTATCACAAGCTGAATCAACATTCGATCAGGTCACAATGACACCTAAGACACTTGGTACATTGTCTAAGTATTCTAGAAATATGCTTATTCAAGCAACCCCTGGAATTGAGGAACTGGTGAGGTCTGATCTCCAACAAGGCATAAATGTTGGAATTGATCTAGGAATCTTAAACGGTACTGGTAGTTCTGGCCAGCCGACCGGCATCATGCAAACCAGCGGTATTGGTTCTGTTGCAATGGGTACTAATGGAGGTGCTATTACAGTAGAAGCATTAGTAGACCTTGAAACAGCGATTATGGAAGATAACGCTGGTGTTAATGCTGATAATATCGCTTACGTTACTAACGCTAAAGTGATTGGAGCATTAAAGAAACTCAGAGCAGGTGGATCTAGTTCTACTGATGGTGCATTTTTAGTTAATACTGATCTTACAGCGATTGGTAGAGGTGGAACACCATTAAATGTAAATGGGTATCCTTTGGCGATGACAAATCAAGTGCCTTCTAACCTTACAAAAGGTAGTACAAGCGGTGAATGTTCTGCTGTTGTTATGGGTGACTTCTCACAGGCTATATTAGGTCTATTCGGATCTGGTATTGAAATAACTGTTGGTGAAGATTCTGATGACTTCGCTAAAAACTTAACATCTGTTAAGGGTGTAGTTGCTTTTGATGTTGCTGTTAGACATGCTCAGTCATTCGCAACGATCTTAGACGTAACCACATAAATAGTTTAATATAGGGGGTATTACACCCCCTTTTTTTTATGAAAATTAAGTGTCTTAAAAATGTTTGTGCTAGTGGCGTTGGTTTAGAAGCTGGCAAAACTTATGATATTTCTACAACTGATGCAAATTTTTTAATAACTATCGGAAAAGCTGAAGAATATAAACAACCAACAAAACAAAAAAAATCTGAATCTAAAAAATAAATGCCTTTTACAGAAGATGCAACTACACAAGATGTTTATTTAGGGGATTTTGGTGTGACCTGTATAGCTGGTAGTACTACTGGACTAGGTGTATTAGAACAACCTGATCAAATACTCGCAGGTGATATGATAATTAGCACTGAATATGAATTATTTACTAAAACTTCAGACTTTGGTTCTTTAGTTGCTACTGACAGTATTACAGTTGATAGTGTTGCTTATACAGTAAGAGATATAAGAAAAGAAAATGATGGTACATTTTGTAGAATTAGCCTACAGAAAACATAATGACTACTAAAAGAGAAACAATATTAGCAAGGATAGCAACAGTATTAGTAAATACTACTGGTGTATCTGATCGTATTTTTAGAAGTCGTACAACAGCATTAACAAGGGCAGAAACACCAAGTATAATTATTGAACCGCAGAATGATGTAGTAGAACAAACAACATCACTGCCAACATTAGATCACACCCTGACAGTAAAAATTAGTGTAGTTGTAAGAAGTTCTACACCACATCAAACAGCAGATCCAGTTGTTGAAAGTTTACATTCTAAGTTAATGGCAGATTTAACACTGAATGGTAATGCTATTGATATACAACCATCAAACACTAATTTTCAATTTATAGATGCAGACCAGGCGGGTGGCATCATTGAATGTGAATATGATATAAGATATAGAACAAATGTTGACGATCTAACTACTTGATACTTACATAATTCTTATAAAGGTTTATTATATAAACATAGTGATCATTAGGTAAATGCCAAAACTTCATAGAAAAAGATCTTTATTAGCAAAAATAGAAAGTAGCTATGGAACTGACCCAACACCAACAGGGTCATCTAATTACGTAGAAGTAGTTGATTTAGAAATTGAACCACTTGCCAGTGATGAAGTAGAACAGGAAACTATAAGACCTTACCCTGGTAATTATCCTGTTTTATTAGCTAATACAAGAGTAAATCTAAGTTTTGGTGTTTATATGGTAGGTTCTGGAAGTGCGGGAACTGCTCCAAAATATGATCCGATTCTTAAAGCTTGTGGTTTAAGTGCGGCTACAGTTTCATCTACATCTGTTACATATACACCTTCTACACTAGCTTCTCAAGATAGTGTGACTTTTATTGTCGATTATGACGGTGTAAGACATAAGGTAACAGGGGCTAGAGGTACTTTTTCTATAAGTTGTGCAGTGAACGAAATACCTAGAATAAATTTTGAAATGCAAGGCATATTTAATACACCTACTGATACTGCTTTACCTACAGTTACAAAGTCATTACAACCTGATCCTGTTTTATTTAAAAACGGTAATACATCTAGTTTCTCTATATTCGGTTTTTCAGCCGCTTTGCAATCATGGGAATTAGATTTTGCTAATGAAGTTATATACAGGGAATTAGTAGGCGGCACAAAAGAAGCATTAATTACAGACCGTAGGCCATCAGGAACAATGGTTGTAGAAGCTGTTGCATTATCAGATAAAAACTTTTTTACAACTGCTACAGGCACATCTACTGGCGGTAATACTTGGGTACATTCTGGCGGTGCTGGTAATATCGTTACTGTGTCTTGTCCACAAACAGATTTAGGACAGCCAACTTACGAAGATAGCGATGGTATAACAATGCTTAATCTTCCATTTTATGCAACTCCTACAGATGCAGGTCAAGATGAATTTAGTTTGGCTTTTACTTAGTTGCTAAGTTATAGAAAAGGGTTTACCCTAGAATATATTATATAAAATTTATGTTTATTTTAAAAAAGGAAGCAACTTTTACGCATCCTATCGTTTTCTATACTCCTTCAGATGGTGGTACTCAAAAAGAAGAAACATTTGACGCTGTATTTAAAATTATTCCACAATCAAGAATAAATGAAATTGGTATACAGGCACAAAAAAAACAAAAAGAATTAGATGAAGGTATTTTTGATGGGGTTAAAATATCTGATTATATGATTGCAGATGAAATCTTAGTTGGTTGGGATGGTATAACAGATACAGAAAAAAATCCTATACCTTTTACAAAAGCAACAAAAAAACAATTATTAGATATTGCTGGCCTTGCAAATATACTTGTTGAAAAATATTTTAATGAAGTTACAAAACAAAAAACAAAAAACTAGAAGGGGCTGCATTATTTTGGTGCGGTGATCGCATTATTGATGAAACACATTTAAGTGATGCAGTCCTATTTGGTAAACCTGTTGAAGAAAAAAAAGAAATAAAAACATTTGAAGTTTTGGAACAAAATTGGTTAGCTATAACAATATTCTTAGATATACAGACTCAATGGAGAATTGATCAGGGTGTAATTTATGCCCTTGATTACAATGTTATAAAATGGATATTTGAATTAAAAAAAGACGAAATAAAAAAACCTTTAGAAATACTTGCTGACTTACAGGTATTAGAGGCTAAAATAGTAGAAATTATTAATAAAGAAAATAAATAATGGATTTAAGCACCTCTTATACAATAAAAGCAAAAGTTACAGGACAGAATGAAATTGGTGGGTTACAGAAAAGTTTAGGCGGTTTAAAAACAAGTACTAATAATACAGCAACAGCAATGAATAAATTAAAAACTGCTGCTAGTAATGCTTTTGGTGTAATGAAAAATTTAGCACCTGCTATAGGTATTGCTGGTATGGGTAAATTAGTGAATGATACTTTGCAGTTAGGTGATCAATTAGAAAAAATGAGCCAAAAGACGGGGCTTGCTGTACCAGTCTTGGATAAGTTAAGACAGGCTGCAGATTTAGGGGGGACAGATTTTAAAACACTAAGTAAAGCCTTTCCAACACTTGCTAAAAACATGCAAGATGCTAGCGATGGTGTTGGTACAGCAAAAGAAGCATTTGATAGGTTAGGAATAGGCGTGACAGGTGTTGATGGCAAGTTAAAGCCATTAGATCAAATGTTTTTTGAGATAGGAGACAAAATAAAAGCAATGGATGATAAGACTTTAGCTGCTGCTAATGCTTCAGAAATATTTGGTACTGGTATTGGGTCAAAGTTAATTCCAATAATGAATCAAGGTAGTGAAGCCATTCAAGGATTAAGTACTGGTTTCACTCAATTAGGTGCTGAAAGAATGGCTACTTTTAATGATGACGTTGCACAAATGGGTGAAAAATTTAATGTGTTAAAAGTACAATTAACAAGTGCTGTATTACCAGCATTAGAAAAACTTGTTGAAATAATAACATCTGGAGTAGAAAAATTTACTGCATTACCTGGCCCAGTAAAAGCTATTAGTATTGCTTTAGGATTACTTTTGCCAGTAATAGTAACTTTAGTGCCTTTAGTTGGTGCTATGGTTATTTCAATTAAAGCAATAGCAGCTATAAAATTAGGTGCTATGTTTGCTGCAATTGCACCAGCAATAGCAGGACTTATGCCAGTGATTGCACCTTTTCTAATTGGTGGAGCAATAATAGCTGGTCTAATGGCTTTGGGTAAACTTATTGGAACTGTTGCAGGTCATATATTTGTTAATAGAGATAAGATAGGTGAAGCAATGAAAGCAATAGGTAATTTTTTATTAGCACCATTTAGAGGTTATGCAGAATTTGTTACTAATGTTTTTAATGGTGTTGTTGGAGGTATAAAAGCAGCTATAAATAGTATTCCTAACATTGTGCAATCAGCTATATCTGCAGCTACAGCACCATTAAGATCATTTCTTAATTTTATAAATAGAATTTTACAAAAGCTTAGAAACTTAAGAAATAGAAGAAATAATACTAGTGGTGAAGGTTCTGGTACTCCAATGGCTGCAGGTGGCGTTGTTTCAAGTCCAGAATTAATTTATGCAGGTGAAGCTGGTAGTGAATACATAGTACCCGCAAGGAAAGCAGGTGCATTTAGTAGGAATTATTTAGCAGGTATGCGAGGTAGTGCCGCAATCCCAAGATTTGCGGATGGTGGTTACATCTCAAGACCTAATGTTAATATAACAACAGGGGCAGTAACACAAATGGATGGCACTAATTTTATAACTACAAATGATTTAACAACAGCAGTACAAAGTGGAATAGATCAAACATTAAATATACTTCAATCTGATTTAAGGGCTAGGAGATCATTAGGTTTATCATAAATGGCTGATTTCGATATATTAACCTTTTTAGAATATTATTCTGATAAAAGCAATGTTTTAAACAGCAGTAATAAAAGATCTCCTTCTATTGCATATCAAAATTTCTATCAATCAGCACAAAATTTAACAGCAGATTCAGAAATTGATCAAAATATGAATTTTACCTATTTAGCGTTTGATGCTAGTGGTTTTGCATCAACTGAAGCATCTAGCATTAGTGATTTAACTATTAATTTAGCAGCTACAGCTACAATTATTGATTTGACTGATACTGCAATAGGTGGCGATAGTCTTGTAATAGCTTCTTTATATACTCAATCTATAGGACAAGATGCTTTTAGTAATAGTGCTTCTCTTATTTGTAGATTTAATGGAACTATTGAAAACGCATCTATAAATGATTCTACTGTTACTTGGACTGTAAGCCCTGCAATATCAAAACAAAAAGCACAAGTTCCATCTAGACGTATAAGCAGTGATCTATTAGGTAGGTTTGTTACAACATGAATACTTTTATTTTTGCAATAGATATTGAAGCAACCTTAAAAGATGGTACAAAAATTACTGATGCAAAAGGTTTTGTAGAAAACAATAAAAGGATATATAAAAACAAAGAGGGTAATATATTAACAGGATCTACAAAAATAAAAACATTTGATTTTGTTTCATTTGTTGTAACTCCAGAAATACTAAACTTTATAATGTCTTTGGAGTATGAATAATGCCAAGAACATTTTCTTTTATTATTGGTGCTAGAGGTGTAAAACCTGCATTTACAGGTAATGCACAAAGTAAATCTGATGTTAACCAAGATTCTCAAAAATTAGATGATAGTTTAGATAATGTAAAAAAACCTAATGCAGATTTAGATAAAGCACAAAAAATAGCACAATCAGGTGAAACAGTACCTATTGTATTTGCTAAAAGATCAAATAATATTGGTGGTGTTTGGATGCAACCTAGTTTAATAAAAGCTGGTTCATCTAGTTTTGTTCAAAAATTATTATTTGTTATATCACAAGGAGAAATAGCAAGTACACCTATTAAATCAAAAGCATTTACAGGGTTAAAAAAACTAACATTCCTAGATGATACAAGTATTTCATTAAGTCATTTATATAATACTGCTGCAACACTCGCTAGTAGTCCTACAACATGCCCTATTTCTAGTAGTGGTTTATTTTGTGGTAATGACATATACAGTTATTTAGTAGAATTAGATAAAGCATCTTCTGGTTCGTCATTAGAAAATACACCTGATTTAGCAAAAGATTTTTTTTCACAAAAGGTAAAAACTTTTGGTACTGGTGATACATCTAATACAACTTATACTACTAGTTTACAGGTTTTTGATGCTGAAACAGGAGCTAACGTAACTACAAATTATCAAAATATATTTTTACAGGCATCAAATATGCAATTTATAAATAATACAAGATTTGATTCTAATTTTAATGTCATTGGTGGTAAAACAGTTGGAACAATACAAGATCTTAACGCTGATTTTAATAATGGTAATTTATTTGCACCTACAACTGGTTCGAGCTTATCTAACCTACAGCAAGTAAGTGGTGGACGTACAAAATTTATTTTTAAAAGTACTTTTGTTTCACTAAATACTCAAACAAATACAAATAATCCAGCAAGTACAGGAACATTAGAAGGAACTCAAGTTGAATACGCTATAAGTCCTACTTCTACACTTACAAATAATTCAAATAATAATTCTTCATTTGCAGATATAACATTCTTAGCATCTAGTGGGAATCTTTATGAAACACCTTCATCTGGTACTTTTCCTACAACAACAAAACAACTTTATATCTTTTATGAACAGGGTGTAAAAGTAGATTTATTTAGTAGTGGTTTATCTGGTTCAAGTTATACAGTAGGTGCTAGTAATCAATTTATAGATTTAGCTATGCATTTATTTAAGCTTTATAAAAAAATTGATGGCAATAATACAGCAACAATTGTTGCACCTGTAGAACTATCTAATTTACAAAATCTTTCTAGTTTTTGTACTAACAATAATATGTTTTTTAATGGCATATTATCTAAATCAATAAATATAGTAGATTTTATTACTAATACTTCACCATTTTATCTATTATCTTTCTTATCAGTTGGTGGTAAATATCAATTTGCACCAATACTACCAATCAATAACAGTAATCAGATAGACACAACAGCACTTACTCCAGTAATTACATTCACTGAAGCAAACATTATTCAAGGTACATTCAAAAAATCTTATTTAGGAGTAGAAGAAAGAAGAAATTTTATTGCTAATTGTATTTATACAGAATGTACACCAACAGAAATTGCAAGACGTAAAACAGTTAGTGTAAAATTTTCAACAACTACATTAGATGCACCTACTGAACAGTTTGATATGTCAGATTTTTGTGCTGATGTTAATCACGCTATTTTGTATGCTAAATATGAATTATCAAGAAGAAAACATACAACACATAACATAGCTTTTTCAACTGCTTTATTAACAACAACACTTATACCGACAAATATTATAAAATTACAATTACAAAGAAAAAATAGTGTTGGTGATGATAGAACCGAAATAGAATATTATCAAGTTAGTAGTATTACATATGATAATGATGGTGTTAGCAATATAGAAGCGGCACATTTTCCACTTAATAATAGTAATATTGCGGAAATATCTAACGAAATATCTACAGGCTCTTTTACAGTTTTGCAATGACTACTTTTCCAGCATTAGAGCCAGAAACAAGGGCATTAATCTATGGAGATTATCCCCAAAACATACATGAAGGATTAAGTGGTGGTAATGTAAGATTTTTAGTTGGTGCAAAAAGACTTGTTCAAAGATTAACTATTACATACGAATATTTAACAGAAACCGAAGCTCAGAATTTATTAAATCATTACAATGGACAGAATGGATCTATAGAACCTTTTAATTTATCAACAGAAATATGGGCAGGTTATTCTACACCTCCTGTAAGTAGTAGCAGTTATAAGTGGAGGTATGCACAATCTTTTCAAATTAGCATTTCATCCCCTAATAGATATAGTACGTCTATAGAATTAATTAGCGTTCCTATTTAATGGCTACTTTTCCTTCTATCGTTCCCACTACAAGACTTTATACGCCTGGTGATTTTCCTAGTGCAATTCAACAATCATCAGACGGTACAACTACAGGTTTTAGGCGTGGTAATAGACGTATAAATCAAACATTACAGTTGAGTTTTGATAATTTAACGGAAAGTCAAGTTACAGATATAAGAACTCATTATGATGGTCAAAATGGTAGCTTTGAGATATTTTTTCTTTCGTCAACTACTTGGAGCGGATATAATTCACCTCCTGTAGCTTTAGTATCAGATTTTGCATGGCTATATGCAACACCACCAACAATATCGGATGGTATTACAAGCAAATGGAATGTTGAGATTGAATTAGTTTCTGTACCAATTGATATAGGTGATTTAATATATGATGCTGGTGATTCTTCTAATACTGCAAGACAATATATATTAGATGCTTTAGATAGTAGTGCAACACCAGCACGGACTAATATAATAGATGCAGGGTCTTCTGTTTAAATATGACTATTACATTAACTGCATTACAAAAACAAAGAAGGGATACTGCTAGTAATTGGACATCAAATAATACTGTTTTATTAGCAGGTGAATGGGGTATAGAATCAGATACTAAAAAATTTAAGATAGGTGATGGATCAACAGCATGGCAAAGCTTAGATTATGTGCCAATTCCTGATGCTAATAGATCATTGCCTGGTAACTTGACTGTTGAAGGAGATTTTACAGTAAATGGTACGACTACAACAATAGACACTACAACTCTTTCTGTAGAAGATAAAAATATAGAATTAGGCAAAGTATCCACGCCATCAGATACAACTGCTTCTGGAGGTGGTATTACATTAAAAGGTGCAACAGATAAAACTATAAACTGGTTAGATTCCACTGATTCATGGACTTCTTCTGAACATTTTTCAGTATCAGGTCAAAAAGAATTCAGATATTTAGATAGTGATTCTTCACATCATGTAGGTTTTAAAGCACCTGCTACTGTTACATCTAATCTTGTATGGACATTGCCAGCATCAGATGCAAGTGTAAGTGGTTATGTTTTAGCAAGTGATGCTAGTGGAAATTTAAGTTGGGTAGATCCTGGTTCTAGCACTAACCCTGCCTTTACAGGTAATTTAACACTTCAAAATGATGGAAATATTAGAGGTTTTGCAACATTACAGGCAACTTATACTGGTTCTACAAAAACATTAGCTATAACTGTAGCTGCAAAAACTGCGGCTCATAGATATAACGGAACTGGTTCTAGTAATGGTTATAAGGTGGATGGATATGAAGCTCCTTTTATAACACTGACACCAGGAAGGACATATAGATTAGACCAATCTGATTCTTCTAACAGTGGTCATCCAATTGCATTTTATTTAGAAGCAAATAAAACTACAGAATATACAACTGGAATAACTTTTTATGCTGACGGTTCAAAAGCTAATTCTTCTGCATATAACAGTTCTTTTAATAGTGCATCTACTAGGTATGTAGAAATAGAAGTAACAGATACAACACCATTAATTTTGCACTATATGTGTATAAATCATGCACATATGGGTAATAGTGTAAATAATAATTCTAATGTAGTTAATTTTAATGATTTACTTAATAAGCCAACTGTACCTACTAATAATAATCAACTTACAAATGGTGCTGGCTTTATTGATGGTTCAGCTTTAAATGCAAGTAATCTAAGCAGTGGAACTGTACCTGACGCTAGATTTCCAGCGACTTTACCAACAGCATCTGCTACAAATTTAACATCTATACCTGCTGCAAATATTACTGGTACATTACCAGCTATTAGCGGTGCAAATCTTACTAATTTAGATGCAGATGATTTAGCAAGTGGCACTATACCGGATGCCAGATTCCCTGCAACATTACCTGCTGTAAGTGGTGCAAATCTTACAAACTTACCGTCTGGGGGTTCTGGTACAACTGGAGGAGGAAGTGATGAGTTATTTCTAGAAACTGATCAAAATATGACGCAAGATTACCAATTAACTGCAAATAAAAATGCCTTAACAATATCACCTGTTATAAATAGTGGAGTTACTTTAACAGTGCCAAACAACGCAATTCTTGTTATTCTTTAATTATGGATACTATTAATACGGATGAATAATTTATGCCAATAACAATTAACGGAAACGGAACTATTACAGGAATCTCAACAGGAGGTTTACCCGATGGTTGTGTAGATGCTGATACTTTAGCTAGTCCACTTGCTAATCAAGGTATAACCATGATTGATCGGTATAGTCATAACTCTGGTCACGGTGCGGCTTTTAATAATGTGATTACAAATTGGACTAGAGGTACAACTTCTTCTACACAATTAGATACAAATTTAGGAACAGGAATGTCAGTCTCTAGCGGTGTATTTACTTTCCCTCAAACTGGCATGTATTTAGTTTTATTACATATGCAAGTTTTATTTCAAGGTACAGCAGACCAAGCAGTAGAAATCAGATTAGCTACAACACAAGATAATGGAACAGATAGTTTTGCAACTCATTACACAGTAGCTAGAACTGCTGATAACACGACTAATTTGCATCATTATTTACAAGCAAACACACAAGCAGTCTTAGATATTCAAGATGTATCAAATGAAAAATTTAGAATTGAAACTGCTAGTTTTGCTGCTACATCTTCATTGTTAGCAAATGGTGGATATTATGCTAGTGGTTTACATATTATTAGATTAGCAAACACTTAATTATGAGCCAGATCAAACTAAAACATAGCGGTGGTAATTCAGTAATCATAGCTGCACCAGATAGTAACCCTGCGTCTGATCGCACTCTTAAATTACCTAGTGATGGTGATGGTACTATCCTTACAACTAACTCTGCTACTGGTAAAATTCTTCAAGTTGTACAAGCTGTAAAAAATGATACAGCTACTTTTACAACAACAAGTTTTACAGATATTACAGGTCTTTCCGCTTCAATTACTCCAACTTCTAGTAGTAATAAAATTTTAGTTGAAGCAAGTGTGTTTGGCAGTACAAGTAATAACGTAATTTCGCTTAATCTTGTTCGTGGAAGTACAAATATAGCTCAACCTAGTGCTACTTCAAATAATAACGCAACTACGCATAGCTACGTTGCTTATGATAGTATGCACTCAATCAACTTTTCTTTTTTAGATACACCACCTGATACAAACTCACAAACTTATAAGATACAGGTTAAAGGAGTTAATACACTTCTAATTGCTATTAATAGATATGTAACAACTGATTACTATGCAATTAGTACGTTAACTCTTAAGGAGGTAGCAACATAATGGGTTTAGATCACGAAGCAATAAGAAAAGCTTATCCGTCTATAACAACAATTGATGATTCTTTTGTTAATTACGGCTTAGATAAAGATGGAAATAAAGTTTCAATAGTTCAATCAAAAATTGATGCTGCAAGAACTGAACTTAATACTGCTGCTGCTGCTATCAAGTATCAAACTGACAGGACAACTGATGGTGAAACAACCTATGATACTTATGGTAATCAGCTAGACATGATCTATTCAGACTTAGTTGCTGGCAAGTTTGACACAACTGGCACATGGGCTACCCACATCAAAGCTGTAAAGGACGCTAATCCAAAACCATGAGTGAAATCAAAGTAAATTCGATAAAAGGGGTAGGAGCTACGGCTGCTGCTATTACCGTAAATAATTCTGATGGAACGTGTACTGCCAATATTACTAATAACCTAAGTAATAGACGACTCACAATAAATGGAGCAATGACAATAAGTCAACGTGGTACGTCAAGTACAGGCACAGGTTATCAAACTGTTGATAGATTTAGTGTTAGTACAAATAGTAATGATGAATCACCTACATCAGCACAGGTTGATGTTGCTAGTGGAACAACACCATACATATTAGGTTTCAGAAAAGCATTAAGAATGACAAATGGAAACCAAACAAGTGGTGCTGGTACTCCTGATATTGTTAGTTTTAACTATCGTTTAGAAGCTCAAGATATTGCAAATAGTGGTTGGAATTATACTTCATCAAGTAGTTATATAACATTATCTTTTTGGTGTAAAAGTAGTGTTGCTCAAAACTTTTTTGGTCATTTAAAAACTACTGATGGAACTGCATACAATTATCCTTTTGAAACAGGTTCATTGTCTGCTGATACTTGGACAAAAATTACAAAAACAATTCAAGGAAATAGTAATTTACAGTTTGATAATGATGAGAATGAGGGTTTAAAAATAGTATGGTTTCAATTTGCAGGAACAGATAGGACAGCGAGTAGTGCAACACTAAATCAATGGGCAGCTTATGATGCCGCAGCAAGAACACCAGATCAGACCTCTACTTGGTACACAACAAATGATGCGACATTTGAACTTACAGGAGTTCAATTAGAAGTAGGCAGCTTTGCAACAGATTTTGAGCATAGGTCATTCGGTCAAGAGCTTGCTTTATGTCAGAGATATTTTTATCGGTTTACTGCTGATAATGGAGATTTAATGGGACTTGGTATGTCAGTTAATGCTAATAACCACTACATGCTTATGCGTTTTCCACAACCTATGAGAATAATACCAAGTTATACAGGATCAAGTGGTACTAATCTTTATTTTCTTACTCAGAATACTACTGGTCTTATTGATACTTCAAATATGGTTATAGCAATACCACCCACGACACCGAATCCTGACATGTGCATAATGTATGGCAATACATCAGGTACTGGAACTGCTGGTCAGGCTGCTCTTGTACAATCACAGTCTGATGGAATTAAAATGAGTTATTCTGCGGAGCTTTAATTATGGCAACACGTTACAAACTAAATAAAGATATGCTCGACATGGATGGTAATACAATTATGCCTGTAACAGCAATAACAAGAATAGAGGATGATGGAACTATCACTTGTATTCCTAAATGCGAAGGAAACACCGATTACCAACAATACCTTGAGTGGGTAGCAGAGGGAAACACAGCAGAGGAGGCTGATTAATTAGTCTTATGTTGCATCTGCCTTGTCATAAGGCTCATAGTGACGTACAGAGGTGCTAATGCCATAATTCCTACAAAAGTTATTATAGTGACAGGTACTAAGGCTCTAGCAAAAGCTTCTCTCATAATATGGACGAAATATACTACCCAAACTTACCAAATACTGAATATATTCTCAATCCACCTAAAACAATTTTTTACCCTCCCCAAGCGGAAGTACCTTATCTAGATCCAGTTCTTTTACCGAGTCTGGAACAAGTTCAGTCGGGTTTAGCAGAAGAGAAGGCAAATACTTCTTCAAAAGGAAAGGAGCAAGACGAGGAAGTAACAGATATAAAGCCAGAAGTGATCCCAACGAACCTGCCAAAAAACTTAGAAAATACTTCAACAGAAGAACCTATAGCTACTTTTAATGTACCGTTCTTTGGTGATTTTCCAATACCTGCACCAGAAGTTATAGCTTCTAGTGTTATAGCAGCAGGTACAGCTAGTGTTGTTAGTGTAGCTGGTGGTATCGCTATGCAAGCTGTAATAGGGCAAATAAAAAAAATATTTAAGAAGATATTTACTAAGGTTTTGAAGAAGGAAGTAGCTAATGTAAAGGAAAAAATGACAAACAAAAAAGATAAGTTACAATAACTAATATGAGGTAATCTCCAAAATCCTAACGGACTAGGTAGACAATGCCTTATTTTCTTGTTTTAAAAAGGTTTGGATTAGCTTTTACATAACTTCTTATATTTATTACATCACTACAAAGGTTTGCATAAGGTGATTTAGGATTAATCATATAACCGCTTGCATGAAGCTGTGAACACTTCAGAATACGAACAAGATTCTTATCATATATGTTTTTACTTAATTCTTCTTGAGCTAGTTTTAGTTTTACTTTTGATAGTTCGTTACAAGTTTTATTATCTCCAAGTGGTATCATAAAGCTCATTTGTACTCCCCAACCTTCATTAATGCTGTAAGTCTCTTCTCCCTGAGCATCATTTCCTGTATAGAAAGGAGTTACAGCCATTGTAGGTTGACTACAAATCAAGTTTCCAAACTGTTGTTTACCTGTCATTCCATTATTAATATTCATATTCTGATTAATTATTGATGAATTACCTACAGCATTAGGTTGAGCCTGTACATTAGTATCGCCTTCGGCTTTTACCTGGTTACTGGCTAAACACAGACAAGCTAGTAATAACGCTTGTAGTCGTGATTGCATCATTCTGTGTGATCTGCTCGGTTAGCTGTGAAGCTGCTCTTGTTGTAGTAGTCAATGACCAATCAGCACTATTATCTGTTGGTGTAAAGATAGCGTCTGAATGTGCTATACCACCACTAGAAGCACTTGTAACTGTGATATTAGAACCTTCCCAAGTGTTTATAGCAGATCCGTACTTTTCTGTAACTATAGACCTTGTAATGGTTTGTGTAGTGTTCTCTGTTCTATTGCTTGAACCAGTAGTCCAAGAAGGCACTCCATTGGCATATACAGGACTAAACAAAAACAAAGACATTAATAATAGCTTTTTCATTTTGAATCTTTTGAATCAATGACTTCTGCCCCCTCAATACGAAGCGGTGTTATCACTCTTATAGTTTGAACCATACCTTGATTTTGAGCAACCTTATCGTCTTTTTTGCTACCTTTTTTTGCTTGCTCAAGCCCAAATGAACTAAGTGCCGTAGCTAGTAAGCTTGCAGGGAATGTTATATCTTGCTTTTCTCCTGTAGTTAAACCTGGTATTTTAGGCAAGTAGTTACTTGTGACTAGAAGGCCACTCCAAAAAACTACTAAAAGTCTTACTGCTACTGAAATATATTCAAATTGTTCTTCCTTATCGTCAAATTTCTCTTTAAGCTTTTGTAGTGGATTTTTACCTTTTTGCTCTGACATAAGTTTTTAATCTATAATAGCTATAAATTAAGGTACAGAAAAGTGATAGAAGTAATAGCGGCAGTAGGTGGAGCTTTACTAACAGCTTGTTTTGTTTCTGTTGGTTCTATTTCCTACAGAGGAAGACAATCAAGAGATGATCTTGTAAGAAATACAACTGCTAT
>MDSX01014480.1_pt1 | contig 20165 bp, 12 predicted proteins | sample 811141 | NCBI WGS metagenome assembly MDSX01 (sample SAMN05326642, study PRJNA326480) | marine metagenome | isolation source: seawater | place: Atlantic Ocean: South East | collected 2010 | reverse complement strand
CCTTCATCGGCACTCGAGCCGAGCGATCCCCCAGTTGGGTTGTAGCATCACATGTATGTATTCCACACCATGCGAGTAACCCTTCGGTATCTAAACATGCCAATTCGGCTTCCGCAGAAAACCAACTCCCCGAGGGATGATTCTCCTCAGCCCTTCCCCCGACAGCAGTTGCCGAGGTGCTAAGCAACCCTCCGACCTGCCCCACGTATATGAAGAAATCGGATGCCAAGTTGCCTCAAGAACGTACCATGAAACGGTAATTTCTATTACAATGAAGGTATTTTGAGGAGGTTCTGTGAAACCAATGGTTCAGCCTCTATGGGTGATAGCATGCTTTTGGCTTCCCCATACTGGCCCAATTGCGCTAAAATCGCTGCATGAAGGTTGATGAAATGTGGTTGAGATTTGTCAGCATCTGTGGCCATCTCGAGTAGAGCCAAAGCCTTCTCTTCACGACCACTAAGAAGAAGCGCTTGAACGAGATTGTACAACGGTTCAGGACCGTTTGGCATGGCTCGTACTGCCTCGCGCAAGGACAGAATTGCAGCCTCAAATTGTGTCGCAGAATTTGACACATCGACCGGATCGGATGACTCTTGCATGCTGGTTGCAACTTGCAACAAGGAGATACCATAATTGTTCATGGCTCCAACATCCTGGGGTGCACTGGCTAAAACTCTCTGAAATGACCGTGCTGCGGCTCTCCAATCCCCACGGCCAATGGCCAAGAAACCCTCCTCAACGAGGAGCTTGACTTGTTTATCATTGGATGCTTGAACGGTCATCGCACGGGCAGGATGCAGGTCAAAAGGCGTGAATGTTTTCTCCATGTATTCGACAACTTCAGGTTGTGAAAATGGTTCCACGGAGCCGTGATCAACGTGAACAATCGTGTCTTCTAAATCAGAAAAGACAACTTCGACTACATCGTCGTCTGTTGAATATATTTGCGACTCATCTGTAGAGTCATAGGGAATCTCTGGATATTCAATTTCAGCAGTTTCTGCCTCAACAATCGGAATTGCCTTGATTCGAATCGGTTGAGCATCTGTTGATGCGACCGATGCGTTCTCATTCATATCAGGAAGGGTAGGTACAGAAGGTAACTTCTCTTCATGTTTGTTTTGTTCAACAACCTCAACGGGAATTACATCCTCCTTCACATCCCTCGGTGGTCCAGACTTTTCATGAGGCGATGATTCGACATGTTCCTCTGATTGTTCAACATCGAATGGAATTCCATCCCGGTGACTACCAATACCGAACGGTAGTCGAGAAACATTGGTGAGTGATTCGCCACCGTACCCGAACGGCAGTGATGAAGAGGGCTCATCAACAATTTCCACTGGCCGTTCCATTCCCTCGAGTTCGTACCACGCATCGGCTGCCTCATCCAATCCAGGGACTTCAGTTGGCAGAATCATTTCAGCATCCTGAAAATCTTCAGAGGATTTCTGAATTTGAGACCCACAGGCTGGACAAGAGCCGCCAGCGAGATAAAGGATTCCGCAGACTCCGCATTCGTTCATGGTGGCCCCATTGACCCTTCGTCTTCAGGTTCTTCAATCCAACGCTCTGTTGAACTTACTCTTCGCTGTCTGACACTCTATCCGTTTTTCCTGAGGAGATCATGACCGACTTGATTGCAGATATGATTTCTTCAGCATCATCATCGACCAAGGCTTCGGCTGGTGACTTGCCTTTGGCACGACCACGGGAGTACTGGGCGATGATACCAACCAATGCGATGCCAACAAGTGCAAGTTTCCAGGTTGTTCCACCGTCTTCTCCGCCAACAACATAGACCAAAATCATGTAGAATGTGACGATAAAGGTCGAGAGAATCATAACAGGGAATCCTGCTCTGAAGAATTCATTGAACGAGATAGGATATCCTGCTTCCTCGGAAAGACCTGCAGTTACAACGTTTGCAGATGCTCCGATCAAGGTACCGTTTCCACCGAGGCAGGCTCCAAAGGCGAGTGCCCAAATCAACGGTCCGAGATCAAGACTGAGCTCAACCGAAAGCGAGAGGACGATTGGAATCATTGTGGCCGTATATGGGATGTTATCGATGAAGGCTGACGCAATTGCAGATACCCATAGAATGATGACAACGGCTGCAGCAAGTCGATATTCTTCACTAAAGGCTTCGATTCCCTTTTGGACGAAACTACCAATGTAATCGATCACACCCATGTATTGAAGCGAGTGAACGAGGACAAACAACCCTGCGAAAAACAGAAGCGTGGTCCACTCGACGTGTTCCAACGGCTCTTCCAGTTCGTGACGGTTGGTAGCCAAGAGCATGACAACGGCTCCTGACAATGCAACCCATGATACGGCGATGTGTACGACTGGGTGCAAGAAGAATCCAACGATGACAAGGCAAAGAATCGTTCCGCTAACCTTGAGTCCCTTCATGTCTTTGATGGCGTATTGACGCTCAAGTTCCGTGATGTCACGGTCTCGACGGCCACTGAACTCGTCCTTGTAGAGCCAACGGACAAGCATGAATGAAGGAACGATTGTGAGAAGAATACCTGGAGCCATTTCAATGATGAAATCATTGAATGTTACACCTTCGGAAGCAAGTGCAGCGATGCCCTCATCCGAGTTCCCTTCAATCGCAGATGGTGACATTGCTGAACCGATCATAATGTTTGGAGGGTCTCCGATCATTGTGGCTGCGCCACCGATGTTTGAGAACAATACCTCTGAAATCAAAATGGGTATGGGTTTGACGTCCAACACCTTTGCGATTTGAATCGTGACTGGAGTGAGCAGCAGCATCGTCGTAACGTTGTCGAGGAACGCTGACAAAACTGCTGTGACCGAACAGAGGATAACGACGAGCGTCCAAATTTCGCCTCCACTCTTTTTGTATGCTTGAACAGCAAACCATTCAAACACACCAGTGTGAGAAATGACACCGACCATGACCATCATACCAAGCAAGAGACCAATGGTCTCCCAGTCGATCATGGTTGTCACTGCCTTCAGGCTGAGGGTATCCTCAACCGAGTAAAAATTCAGAGCAACGACTGCGAGGAGGCCACCAAGAGCAGCAGCAAGTGTACGATGGACGACTTCTGTTATGATAAGGGCATAGACAAACAGAAGGATTCCGAGACCAACATAGACGGCTTGCGTTTCTAATCCATCCTTGACGGTGACGGTAAGATTGATTCCATCTCCACCACCACCTGCAAACCCGCTTTGTACGAAGTACATTGCACCAACGACAATTAATGAGAGAAGTGCGATTAATTGTGCCGGATGACGTCGCGTGAAAAGAAGACTACCGCCCATGTTTGCTCGATTAACATGACCTTATTGAGCATTGGGTTAACTCAATCATCGATTCTTCCAAAAAACTGCTACGTTTCCTCGTGCGAAAATAAGGTGGCTTGAAGTCATCTGGGCAAGGTTCGACCACACTTTTTTGAGGTCATCTCGCTCAAACAAACCACGATTGACTTTTGTTTTGACCAAGGAACGAGAGTTCAATTGACCATCCAATTCTTCAACGACTGCGTCTGTAAGACCGGATTTTCCAATACGAATGGTCACTGGCAAGGATGCGTCTTTTGCTTGCCGCATGATTGAATCTGGTACTTTCATGCAAACACCTCCTTGTTCGATTTGTAAGGTATTCTACGGATGTTGCCACAATGGAAGCAGTGGGTAATCTTCATTCCATTTCGCAATCGGACTCGAGAGGTCATCCCTTGGACAAGCAAACATGAGCACTTGCGACAGATGACTTCCTTTGCCTTGTCTGTAATTCGTAGACGATGTTTCCGTGAAATTTTGTACAGATGACGAGCATAGGTCTGACGATGTTCAATTGAGTGCCGATTTACGTCGTAGAGGAGGGAGAGTAACGTGTCACGGGAAGTACGTGCGTGTTGCCTACGTTTGCCTTTTTGGCGTTGACGTCGACGACTCATACCGTTCACCTTAGTTGATCGCAGCAAGCAAATCCGTTGTGATCAGATCAATATCTCGATCACCGTCAACGAGTGAAAAGAGGCCTTTCTTCTGATAAAATTCTGCAAGGGGAGCTGTTTGTTGGTGATACGCTTTCAAGCGCGCGACGACGGTTTCTTCAGTATCATCTGCACGTCGCTTCTCCATAAACGAACCACACGCACAACCGTTTGCAGGGAGTGGGTTAAACTGGTCATGAAAAACAACGCCACAATTTCCACAACTGAAGCGGCCACAAATTCGTTCAACAATCCGCTCATCAGGAACGTCAATTGCGAGAACAATGGAGACATTCACAATCTCAGATAATGCTTCGGCTTGTGGTACTGTTCTTGGGAAGCCGTCAAACATAACTCCGTTTTTGGCATCATCTTCTTTCATTCGGTCTTTGATCAAATCAATGATTACCTCGTCAGGAACAAGTGCGCCAGCATCCATGTACTTCTTGGCTTCGAGTCCGACCTCGGTCTGTGCCTTGACTGCCGCCCTTAACATGTCTCCAGTCGAGACTTGAGGCAGCCCGGTGGCATCCATCATACGTTGAGCTTGTGTACCTTTTCCAGCACCAGGAGGTCCAAACAAAACAATGTTCAGCATATGGCAACGTCCTCCATCATCCATTTGAACGTATCACTTCAATCCCATGCGCTGGAGGTATTGGTCACCATAGTGAGTCCATTGTTCCATCGTCCACCCATCCGGCAAACCGGTTGGCGGCAATGGTGGTCCAGATGGCGCTATTGGAGGCACTTCCTTGATTGGCATAGGTGGACGTCCTAATGGAGGTAATCCCGAAGGAGGTAATCCCACTGGTGGCAAACCAGCAGGTGGCAGGCCAACAGGCGTAGAGGCCAGTGGTTTGGGCATATCCATCGATTGAGCAAGTGCAGCAGCAATCTCATCTTGAGAAACTTCACCGGATGCGAGATCATTCACTGAATGACTGATATCAAGGGCTTGCTCTCGCCGCACTCCAAGATTGTCTGGATTCGTGTGGGCGTCTGGTGCAACAAGTTCTGTTCCAGTTTCCGAGATGGATGCGGATGATTTCAATCGTCTTGCTCCAACAATGACGGCGACAAGGAAAACACCAAGCAGGGGATATGCAATGTAGGGAGACATGTTCAACAGTCCACCCGTTGATTTCTGGGCGCTCACGCTTGTGTCAGCAGAAAATTCAACGACAACACCAGAGTCTGAAGTAAAGATCACGATGAGTTGATACCGTCCGTCTGCAGCATCATCATCAGGTTTGACTTCAGCAACGATCTCCACACTTTGCCCAACCAAGAGAGCGTCGATATTGGATGGCGAAACTGTTACGGAGCGGTCGGAAACAATCCCTCCATCCGAATCACGGACTTCGACGGCGAGCGTACCACTCAACGGCGTGTTTCCTTCGTTTACGAGAACGAAAGTTTGTTTTGCAGATCCATCACGCGGAATGAACAAGAGAGGAGCTGATTCCAAGTCGGTTGAGATTCCAGCATAGTCACTGAGTGGGACTTCGACGCGAATTGTCAGCTCTGCAGTGACATAACGACCGTTGTTGCTGGCATTGACGTACAGTGGCAGATCAAATCCAGTTGCAGCATCGGTTTGATTCGGGGGTCGAATTGCCAGCACAACGTTGGCCTGTGAAAGGACTTCGACGAGGGCTGGAGGGTTTGCGTAGTTGACGGTCCATCCATCTGGAGCGAGCCCATAACTCCAGTCAAGGTCAAGTTCGGCGTTCCCAGTGTTGGATACGACCAAATCAACGAACGTAAAGTTGTCACCAATCGATGTCATCACTACGCCATCAGTCAGTTGAACAAGGTCAACATCAAGGTTATCCGAGACGACGAGTGAAGTTGTGTTGAGTGTGAAGTATTGTGCACTATGTTCGACCCGTAAGGTGTAGGTGTTGGAGTTGCCTTCCCGTGCTGTTTCGGGCACGAGGAGCATAAGCTGAACATCCACAGATTGGCCCGCTGCGAGGTTTAGTGCAAGGTTGGAAGAACTTGTTTGGTCCATGTAGGTCATTTGTGCGGCCCACGTCGGGTTACCCCTCTCCAGCGTCACAGTGAAATCCATATTCGTATTACCGTTGTTCGAAATCGTATGGTTGAAGTATACAACATCGCCCGTGTCAGCAAAGACTGGTGCTGCTAATGCCCCTGGGCCGATGGCTCCATTTGGTCCGTAAAGATCGGATTGGAATGTGCGCAATTCTGCTACTTCAACGTCGACAATCTCAACATGGTTCAGCGAAGGATCGGTCGGAGATGTCACTACACAAGTCACTTGGTCCATGTAGCCAGCAGTTGGTTGACCATCCGTTACACCGGGAACAAACACGTTGACATCCATCGACAGGTCTTGTAGAATATTGAGCGGTTCAAATTCAAGTGATGAGGAATTTGAATTCCCAAGCATGATTTGCCATTGAGAGGACGAGGAGCAACTCATGGTGTACTGAGCAGCAGAATTACCAGTGTTTCTTACACCGATTGAGAATCCCGTGCTATCACCAGGTTGCGCAGAAACACCGACCGTTCCTGACGGAACGACATCAACAGAATCAACTTGCCCAATGGTGAACGTAAGGCGTTGCGTGTGGGAGACGGTTGGTTGATTCTGGTAACGGGCAGTCACGTCGACGACGAAGACACCTGCTCGAGCAAAACGGTCTGTTGAACCGTCAAGTGATGCAGAGAGGTCTTCCAAATCAAGAAGCAAATGAACGGTGTCGTTTTCCGTGCCTTGACCGCTCAGTGTGAACGGACCAGAGGCGTTGATGGTTCTCGACCATTGATCTTCTGGACTGTTGAGAATCGCAGGATAAATCAAATCCGGTTCCTGCACCCCGGAGACGCTCAACGACACGGGACGTTCGCCTGTTCCTTCATGCACGACGACAAACGGAAGGGACAATCCTGTTTCGTTACGGACGTCCATTTCCACGCTCGCTGCATCTTGACGGTCCGTTGAAGATTGAGGGATGGTTCCTGCATCATCAAGGAAAATAACGCGAAGGCCTTGAGCCGTGACCTCAAGATTCATTTCAAGGACGTTGTTGTTCGTTCCAGAGACTCCGTCATTCAACTCAGCAACCTGATTGTTGGTGTCAAGAGAAAGTCGAAGTGTGTGAATTCCCGTTGTTGAAAACTGTGTGAAGAACGAAACCGAGTCAAGTTCCCCTCCCTCCAGTGATGTTCGATTTGAGTCATACAAAATTGAACCCTCTGTTACATCCTCAAGTTGGATTCTGTACGCACCTGAAGCAAGCGTTCCTTGGTTGTGCCATGCCAGTGAAATCGAGACAAGATCGCCCACCAATGGACTGTATGAAGAAGGCAATATGCTGTTTCCGAATGTGGTAAGATCGGCCTTTGGAATCAACGTAGCATCTGCTGCAAGAACGATACTGAACCGTTGAGCACCGCCTCCTCGATGCTCGACCATGACCATCCATTCTCCTGATTGTGTACTTGTTCCTGCTGGAAGTCGAACTCGCTCAATGTTGTTCAAATCGTCTGCTGAACCACCTACGACGGAAACACCATTGGCAAAGTTATTGCCAAGATACGTCGTTCCATCAGGAGCGATGAGGAGGAGATCGAGATCGTTCATCAATCTCGATTCTGATTGTGGAGCATTTGCGCTTCCTTCTACGTCGCTCCATGCCAATGTAAGGTCGATACCTTTCGAGGCATCCATGTCAAACGAATACAGCAATGAAAATCCTGCTTGCAATTCACGGGCATCGTCATGGAAAATGTCCAGTATAGCTCCGTTGTATTGTGGTGTTAGGCTGTTCTCTAGATCTATTTGTCCCCAACCTTCGTTGTTGTTGGGAATGTCCGGAGTGCCCAAATCTTCTGCCCCATTGACCAATGTTGCTTTGATGATGCTAGCCGAAGGTTTGTTGATTCCTGCAATCTCTCGAAGATACTCACGTGCTAAGGCAGCAGAACCACCTGCAACAGCGGTTGCTTGAGACGTCCCACTCAACTCCATGTACATCGGGCGAGTGTTGCTGTGTGTTCCTGTTGCACAACTGGAACCAACGGCGGTCTTGGCTTCCTCTGCTCGCGCAGAACAAATTCCTTCTCCGGGAGCGACCAAATCCGGTTTGATTCGCCCGTCCAAGGTGGGTCCTTGTGAGGAAGAAGAGCTAACACTCCCGTTGTTGCTAGAACCAATGGACAACACGTTCTTTGCCGTTCCTGGTGCGGTGACATAGGAAGCTCCTGATGCACCATTATCACCAACAGAAAAGACAGGAAGGAGATATTGATTGTTTGAAACGTACTGATCTGCAGACCGAGAATCTGCGGTATAATATCCATAGTTGCCGTTCGAGCCCCACGCATTGACTGCAATCCGTGCAGTCTTGAGTTCGGCATCAGAAAGAAGATCATAAATCGAACCTTGACGACCAAAATAACCAGTCGGATCGTGCTCGAGAGCATACATCACCAGATTTGCATCTGGGGCAACACCCATGGTCGATGCATCACCACTGCCATCGCCCAATACTGTCATTGCAACGTGAGTTCCGTGTCCACTGTTGCTATCAACAGGAGAGGAATCAAGTCCAAATTGCGTGTTGATTGCAGCAACACGCCCGATGAGATCGGGGTAATCATTGTCAATTCCTGTATCCATCACGGCAATTGTTTCACCTGAACCGTTTAGTCCTAGCGAGGAAGTTGCTCGGATTGCAACAGCACCTATTTCTGTCGCAGCCATATTGTTGTGGAGGATAAGATCGAATGTGGGTTGAATAAAAAGCACTTGTTCATTTGATGCAAGTAGACGAAGTTGATGCGAAGATATTCCATGCTCGTAGGCCGATTCACACATATCAAATGAACACCATGCAGTGGTCGCGCCTTGTTCAACGACAGAGCGAGAGAGTTCAGTGAGATCAGATGAGTCAAGATCGGGAGCAACTGTAAACTGAATCAATCTTGATGTTAGTGCGTCAGTGGTTGTCTTCATGAACGGTTCATACGCACCAATCCATCGTACATCTTCGTCAGCTGAAATGGTATCAATATGTGATGCATCGTGAATTCTCATGATGTACACTCCAGGACTATGACGCTCCATGATTTCGAGTTCGAATGTTTCACCCAAGCGTTCGATGATCCGTTCGTCGTTCTTTGCCAATTGAATCAGAACCAGCGACGTAGTACCCTTACTACTCCATGCAGAATTGACGTGTTCAAAATCAGTGGTATGTGGATCAAATGACATTCCTGCAAGATGAATAAGTGGTTCCATACCTTTGAGAGAAATCCCTTGTGTTGAAACTGGCTCTATGGGTTGCCAAGTTGACGCAGAAGGTTCGATGGATGTATCAGCATCCATCGAAGAGGGTGTCGATGAGACCATCGGCAGAGCCAGTGAAAAGAGAAAAACTGACAGCAGGAGAAAACACCTGCGGCGCTGATGCATAGACCTCCGACCACAAATGGGTTTTTGAGGATGCGCCTATTTTGACTACAGCCCATTGTATGCTGAGATGGCTTCATCCGTTTTTCGCACGGATGCTTGCCAGTCGGCTTCAATACCCATAAGTGCACGTATTGCATCCACATTTTCTGGGATGACATCGGATTCCTGATGAATCGCTTGGAAGTAATAGAGCGTATTTCCGTCCAATTTTACGCCGTCTTCCCAAACAAAGATTTCATGCAAATCACCCCACTTGCGTCCGATGTCTCTTGAGAATTCCATAACCTCTGCGGTCGTTGTGATTCCTGTTTCAGCCCCATTCATGATCAGGACTCTCGGTTGCTGCCCCCACAACGCCAGAACAGATTCTGTGGTCAATCCATGTCCATCAGGCAATGTTGCAACAATAGCATGAACGTGCATAATCGTCGTTGGAACAGCTACTGCAAGAGAATTGATAGCGATTTCCGGTCGTATGGTCATGACATCTGGGCCATGATGACTTGGAACTTTCAGCACGGGTTTAATCGCATTGATCGGTCCTTTGCTTGAATCTCCAGGATCTGCCGCTCGACGTATCATTGTGCATTCAACTGAAAGCGAACCACACGCATGAAGAAGTGGAACGAGCGTTCGCGAAAGTCCAGTTGTGTTGCATGAAACAACGCGAGTACCTTGCACATTCATGTTCTCGGAGTGATTCCCACTCGAGGTGTAGGACATTCCGGTCATGGCGTGTTTTTCACCACCTTGGAAAATCCATTTTATTCCTGCTTGCTGGTAAATGTCTTTGTTCTGAGCTCCAACCTTACCTGGTGAACAATCCACGACAACATCGGCAACCGATAGCAGATCGGATAATCCACCCATGCACTGATATCCAGCAGGCCCAAACGCAGCGATTTTCTCATGAGAGTCATACGTACAATACAACGGATAGCCCTTCCTGACTGCGAGATCACAGCCAAATGAAGGACGCGTCTTTGTGACGCCAACGATTTCCATATCATCTTGTGCATCAATAGCATCTGCCACACGCTTTCCGATTGTTCCGTATCCGTTGATTGCGACCTTGACCACCATACTGCTCAACCTCGTGGCATGGCTGAACATCCATAAACAGTTCGTGAGCAGGCAATGGTGGATGAATTCAAGATTTAGTATTCAAGCCATAAGAGGGTATTTGACCGACTTCGGGCACCGATGAATCATGGCGGGGCCAAAGGATGTTTTTGAGCGCTCGATGAGCATCAATGCAAAGTTTCTCCCTCGGCTTCAAGCAGCAGTTGAACAAAATGCGTTACTTCGAATTGGATGGACTGGATCTGGTGAAAAGGTCCCAAAGAATGGGGAAGTCGGCCTCTGTCCTGCAATGCCCGAAGGCGCACGAATTCGCGCCCTCGGAAAACTAGGTGCTTGGACGAGTTCATTTGGTCGAGGCGGTTCATTCGACATCGAAGGTGAAGCAGGAGGGTTCTTTGGTGCATACAATGATGGGAGCAAGCTTTCATCTTCAGGCTTCATTGGTCGTTGCTCTGGATTCATGATGCAAAGTGGCACACTCACTGGTGAAGATGGTGCTGGCGACGACTTAGGGATGTTCATGGACGATGGTTTCATTTTCGTGCGAGGCGACGTTGGCCAACGTGTTGGAAATGGCATGACAGGGGGCATGATTGTCGTGCAAGGGAACGTTGGAAAAGGCGCAGGTTGTGGGATGAAAGGTGGAAAAATCATCATCGATGGAATCTGCCCAACCCCTCCACAAGGCACCCTAATTCGTCCGTTGACGAACAAGGAGTTGAAGGAAGCGAATGATCTGATAAAAATGCAAAACGCTTCATTGAGCGAGGATGCTTTTTGTCTGGAATCCAACAAGGACGTGGAATATCACCTGGATGGTTCGACCGTATCCTCCGGAGATTTGTCGAGCATCGCAATCACTCCGATGGAGGAAGCACCACTTATTGACAATCACGACATCGATACAGCGGCACTTATTCTTGGTACAGAAGAAGAAACACTTCCCGTTCTTCTGCCGCTTCCAATTCTGCCCTACGTCGAAGACGGAAGAGTACTGAACGTTGAAGCGAATACCTCTGGTCGTTTGTCACGCATCCAAGCCCAACCGTTCCTTGTCGAAGAATACCCAAGACCGTTTGACGTTCTCTGCTTAAACATCCGAAGTCTGTGCAAGCTACCAGACCATGCCGACTCGGTTGCAGCAGCATGTCTCGACTTCGATAGCCTACCTGCACTCAACGATGAGGAACTCGAAGGGCTCGTTGTCGTTCTTCGAACATTATTAACACCGGAGTCTCCTCTTCTTGCGTCACAAGGAATATCTCGAATCCACGGTCTGCACAAGCGAACGGTGTATCACAACTTCCAAGTTGCTGTTTCTCGGATTGAGGACGGTACTGGAATTCCAGAAGCCGCAACCTTGCCAATCATCGGTCGTTCCATCAAAACCAATCTGGAAAAATCAGAGACGACCGCAGCCCTCGAATTCGGTTTTACATGCGATGCTCACGACGTTATTGTAGCACGTTGTGCGGGTGCTCAATTTGTTGTGACCCAACCACCGGTTCTCGAAACTGATGATATGGAGTTCTGGTTGGAGGGATTGGAAATGGACATGAAACGAATTCTCAGAAACCTTGGATTGGAATCCATTGATCAGGTTCAACGTGCTCATCTGAGAGCACTCGATTACGACACCGCTGCAATCAGCGGGTTGCGAATGGTAGGGTATGAACGCCCACTACCGCATTGGTTTGCGAAATGAGGTGAACACATGCCAACAATTTCCGTTGAACAAAAGCTGCTTGCCAAACTCCTCTCACAGCACGGCTGCCAACATGATATTGCTGATGTGGACCACCGTCTCCCGCTTCTCGGGACAGACATCGACCGTTGTGATGACGAGGTTTTGGACATCGAAATCTTTCCAAATCGACCAGATTTGCTTAGTGCAGAAACTCTAAGTTTTGCGATGCGTGGATTCCTTCACAACCAAGAGACACTCTCAAACGAATCACTTGAACCAAGCGGTGTATCCCTCACCGTTGACCCAGAACTTGCGTCAATTCGACCAATAATCCTAGGCGCCGTTGTTCGCGGACTCACGATGAAAGACGATGGAGAGATGGATGAATTCATCAAGCAATTAATGGATCATCAAGAAAAACTTCACTTTGCCCTTGGTCGAGGTCGACGACGAGCGAGTATTGGTGTCCATGACTTGGCCAACCTCAATCCTCCGTTTGTAGTTAAGGCAGTGGAACGAACACACTCATTCACACCGCTGGCCATGAATGAGCCAATGACAATCGTTGAAATTCTATCAGCGCATCCGAAAGGAATTGAGTATGCCCATTTGTTGGAAGGAATGGAAAAGGTCCCCATCATCGAAGATGCGAACGGTTCAGTTCTTTCGTTTCCACCAATCATCAACGGTGAACACACAACCGTTCAGTCCTCAACAAGGGATTTGTTCATCGATGTAACGGGATGGGATCGAAGGGCTTGTGAATCGTGTCTTATGCTTGTGGCTTTGCAAGCCAAGGAACGAGGAGGAATCGTTCAAACCGTACACATCAAGGATTGCAATGGTGAAGATGAGATCCTTCCGAATTGGCAACCAGTGCATCATCGAGTTCCTGCCAGATTGGTCTCAACCATACTTGGACGCGAGCTTGATGATGATGAGTTGAAGAATGCGATGATTCGAATGGGCGGTTTGTTTACGGGACGCTCACCGGCCACGTCCGAAGAAATCGGTAAGGATGGTTCAATGAAACATGCTGGTGATGGAGAAGAGATGCTATGCTTTGACATGCCAAGATGGCGATTTGACCTTCTTCATCCGGTTGATATTGTTGAAGATTTAGCGATAGGACATGGATATGAAGACTTAGGTGTCGACGTACCAAAGGCTCCAATGAATGCGATTCCTCGGCCGGACAATCACCTCAGAAGAAGAATTCGAACATCGATGCAAGGGATGGGCTTCATGCAGATTCAATCGCTTACTTTGTCCAACGATCAAGATCAATTCGACCGAATGCGCTGGAAGCCGTTCAATGAAATCACTCGGATTACCAATCCGATTACCTTGGAGCATACCATGATGAGGCATTTTCTCTTACCTGGCCTGCTTCGTTTGCTTGCATCGAATCGCCATCATGACCTACCACAATCCGTCTACGAATTAGGTACAGTTGTACGTGATCACACCAATATGGACCGCCTAGCATTCTTAACTGCTGAACGAACGGGTGGATTTGCAGCAATACGGGGACGAATCCAAGCACTCTTGCGCGATATTGGTGCTGAAAATATCGCTATCGAAGCCCTTCCTGAAAACGAAGGACCATGGCTTGCAGGTCGAGCCGCTCGTGTTCTACTCAATGGAGAATGGGTGGGCTGCTTTGGTGAAATTGATCCAACCATTTCACAGTCCTTCGAACTCCTTGTTCCACTCAATGGCGCAGAGTTTGATGTTGAAGCCCTCAAAACGGCAATCACCGATCCTGTTTGATGAAGACCATGTGTGGAAGATTCACATTCACTGGGCGACAATGGCCTACGTTCGTATCTGCGTCTGTGCCAGAGATCGAACCGAAGTTCAACATCTCCCCGCAGGATGATACCCCGGTAATCCATTTCGATTCACGCCAACCCGTCATAACCTCGATGCAGTGGGGTTTGCGCCCTCATTGGAGTAAAAAAAGTACAATGGAACCCATCAATGCTCGACTGGAAACCGTTGAGGCAAAGCCCATGTTTCGTCAAGCATTCGATGAGCGTAGGTGTTTGATTCCTGCAAACGGATGGTACGAGTGGAAAACGACACCTCGTGGAAAAGTTCCGTTTTATCATCGAGCAGCAGATGAATCGCTGCTTCTGATGGCAGGAATTTACGAATTATGGAACGGCGAAAGCGAGGTCCTCCATACCTTTACAATTCTGACACAAGAAGCGTGTTCTGATGTTGGACACATACACAATCGGATGCCCGTTCTAATCGATGAACAAGCAGCAAATCTCTGGTTGGCTGAGAAGATTGTCAAAGAAGCGTCAACAAAATTCACAGTCCATCCAGTCGGACGTGAAGTCAACAAAACAACAGCGCAAGGAGAACAACTGATTCAGCCCTTACGGACCTTGTTTGATTAACGATACGAGGCAGAAGTCCCACCCGTATTTTTGCCACAGAGGGGAGGTCCAAATTGCCGCTTGCTTCAAAACCAAAGACATGATAGCCACGCTATGGTCAACAAACAAGCAGCGTATTGGCTGACGATGTTGCTTGTTGTTCCATTGGTTGTTTCAGCAGATTCGACGTCAATGACCTTGACACCTGCAGAGCAATACGTGGCATATCCAGGTCAGACGGTTCAGCATCACATCGACGTTCGGTTTACTGGAGATTCAGGAACTGCGCTCAAACTCGACCTCACATCTCAGTATCAAGAAACCATAACCGGAAACGGTCAAGAACTGATCTTCGAAAGCGGAGAGACCAAACGATTTCTTTGGACGATGACGCTGCCAACATCTACCCAGTTTGGCACGGATGTACTCAACATCTCCATTGTCGATACGACCGATCAATCCTCTGAGCAGATGGATGTTGAGTTGAAGATTACAACACCATCAGATATTGAATTTGGAAATACACAATCATCCACCTTTATCGTCGATCCTGGAGTTCGTACAAACGTTGCGACCAACATCACAAGCAATGCTACACTAAACGATGAAGTGACGTTCAGTATTCAGACGGATTCGTCTTGGAGCTGGGGATGGACGATGGATACGATCAGCGGGACAACCTCACAGTTGGAATTAGCCCCAAATACGTTGGATTTTGTTCGAATTTGGGTCGATGTTCCAACGGTTGTTAACGGTGCGCCACTTGCAAATCAAGGTCCAACATTTCGACTCATTGGCACATCAGGTCTTGATGGCTTTACCATCGCATGGGACTTTACGCTTGAAGTGAGTTCTTATCGAAACGCATCGATTGATTCCGTTCAATCCAATGTCGTTGTTGATCCTGCTGGAAACACTCGCGTGGATGTGCTTGTTCGCAATACCGGGAACATCCCAGACACACTTTCAATAACGCTTGGAAACCTTGTCATCAACGATGTTGCAACCATTGAAGAGAATTCCGACCGTATTTCTTCAAATGGATGGACTGCTGCGTTGTTCAACGCTTTCGAGGATGTCGTCCTGATGCCCAATGAAACTCGAGTTGTCGAGATCGGAGTTCAAGCACCTGCTGTAACCTCTGGAACTGTTGCTGTAGATTTGATTCTTCAGCCCACAAATTTCCCATTCCGAACCGTCCAAGAAACAGCAGTCGTGAACGTCTCATGGATTCGTGATTTCGATCACAATTTGGAACCAATTGACTGTACATATCTGCAACCAAATGCAACATGTACTGGTTCAATCAATCTTGAAAACATTGGGAACTATGCTGACTCTGTCAACATCGGAGCCATCAGTGCCCCTCCATTTGTGACAGTTCTTTCACATCAACGCACACCATTTGGTGTTGACAGGTATGCAACTCGTACATTTGAAGCAATTGAATTTCAGATCAACCCGAATGCCACAGCCTATCAGCAAGGAAGTGTTGATTTCGATTTGCAGTTACGTGATGGCGGAGTCTTGCAACGATATTCAATCGATGTTGTTGTTGGCCCAACTGTAGCTTGGACGTTCCTTGAAGGTTTGAGCGAAGTGGACTCAAGAGATGTGGTGAGTTTCTCTGTAAAATTGCGCAATGATGGAAATTTAGAGGATGGATTAATCGTCCAACTTCAATCATCTCATTCAACTGAAATGGGATTTGTACCACCTGAAGGAGCCGTGATTGAAGGCGACGTTCAATTACCAAGAACTTTCGAACTGGGCAATCTCCCTCGAGATGCGAACTTTACGTTGCGAGGAACTGCTGAATTGCCATCCGACCAAACGGTCAATGGAACGTTGGTTCTTGACGTCGTTGTACGTTCGATATTTGACCCGGAAACAGAATTCATTTACACCATTGAGGAGAACTTTGCAGGTAAAGATTGGAGAAATTCTCAAGAAGCAGATGGCTACTCCGTTTCGGAATTTTTCGAAGACGTCACGCTCATCATCAAGGGATGGTGGTTGATCGTTGCGAGTATTGCTGCTTCAGGTTTTATTCTCAACAAAGCAGTGCGTGACCGTCTCCAACGTAAGGAAAACGAGGCACTGCTACGCCAAATACACGAGAAGCCTGAAGAAACACAAGAGGATTGGATGGAAAAATTCACCAAGCCATCAAATCAGGAACCACAAGTTGCTGTCAGTCCAACAATGACCTCAGATGCATTTACCAAAGCATTCCAGTCCCAATCCACACCGTCCGCACCTGCATTGGAACCGCTTCCCGAACCGGTACGTTCTGCAGCAACCACAGTATTGGACCATCATGACATCACGAGTCAAAAAGCAGCGATGGACAAGATTGCGACGGATATTGTTGAACGTGGTGCTGCTCAACCCCACATTGAGAATCAAAATCTCGAGCCATCAAAAGCCGAAACGAATCGAACCGTTCGCCATGAAAATCCAAATCTTGCACCTCAATCAAAGGTCTCAGAGAACATACCTCTTCCCGTGAAAAGCAACAGCGAAGAAGAATTCGATTTGTGAGTGATAGTATGCAGATTGTTGGTGTTGATGAGGCAGGTCGTGGCCCCGTTCTCGGACCACTTGTTGTCGGGTTGCTTTCGATTCCAGACTCCGATGAATTCATGCTAGTCGAACAAGACATCTCAGATTCCAAACATCATTCTGCAAAAAAGAGGAAGGAACAGTACGATTGGATCATCCAACAAACCGAGCAAAGGCAGTGGTATGTCGACACCATTGTTTGCCCTCCTAGCAGGATTGACATTGCCGTATATGGTGAAGGTTTGAACCTACTTGAAGTGGATTTGTTTGCTTCGATTTTGAACAAACACAATGCTCAATGCTCAACACCATGTTCCATTCTCCTTGATGCATGTGATGTCAATGAACAACGCTTCACCAATCGAATCACGGAACGAATGAAGGATTGGCCAATGCAAGACTCGACAATCCATTCAGAACACAAAGCTGATGCCAATCACCGCATTGTTGGTGGTGCATCGATTGTAGCAAAGGTTGTTCGTGATCAAATCATGGAAGAATTACAAGAACGACTTGGTCACACCATTGGCAGCGGTTATCCATCGGACCCAACCACGATTGCTGCCTTACCACGCTTGATTGGACCAGAGGACATTCATCCCGAGGTCCGATGGTCATGGGCCACTGTTGAACGTTACTGGAATGCAAATTATTCCACAACGCTGCCAAAACGGCAACCAACCGGAACAACATTGTTTTCGCTGTGAAATCAAGGAACGTATTCATAATACAAGCCTCAGGGCAGAATATGGCCTGGACTCCTGACGAGGATACGCAGCAGTTGATTTGGCACCTCGCTTTACAAAATGCCTTCGAGTATGAAGGCAAAGGAGCGGTTGGGTCAGTTATTGGTCGAATCATGAGTACGCGTGCCGATCTTCGACAATACGGAGGTCAAATCAGCCCCCTCGTAGCCCAATCCGTTCAGAAAGCCAATGCTTTAGCCCAAGACAAGGGACTCGAGCACATTCAATCCATTCTTGAAGCTGAGGCTGCTCATCTGCTTGAAGGTCGTCAAAAACAACAAAAGAGAGAAGGCTTACCGGAGTTGAAGAACGTCGATGCTAAGAAACCCGTCTTTCGATTCGCACCGAATCCAAATGGACCGCTTTCATTCGGTCATGCACGAGGCATCGTCATCAATGGGACTTATTCAAAGGAACATGAAGGAATACTCATACTACGTTTCGATGATACTGATACCACGGTCAAACCACCAGAATTGTCAGCCTATGATTTGATTCCAGAAGAAGTCGAATGGCTCCTTGGCCGTCCTGCAGATAGAATTGTTGTAGCAAGTGATCGTATTCCAGAATATTATCAACACGCTGAAACGATGCTAAAAGAAGGGTTTGGATACGTTTGTAAGTGTTCTGCGGAAGTCTTCCGTGAATACCGTGAGTCTAAATCGAACTGCCCATGTCGAGACAAATCTGTTGAAAATAACATGAGCGATTGGAACAAGATGTTGGATGGAACCTACAAACCTGGAGATGCAGTTGTTCGAGTCAAGACCGACATGACCCTCAAGAATCCGGCATTACGTGATTGGCCCGCTCTTCGAATGCAAGATACTGAAACAAATCCACACCCACGTCCAAACATTGGCTCCAAGTACAAAGTTTGGCCACTTCTCGACTTCCAAAGCGCTGTTGAAGACCACCTTCAAGGCGTCACACACATTATTCGTGGAAAAGACCTGATGGATTCCACTCGAAAGCAAACCCTGCTGTACGAACACTTCGGATGGACGTATCCAGAAACCATCTACTGGGGACGTGTGAAGGTCCATGAGTGGGGTGGTTTCTCAACATCAAAGATGCGAGCATCGATCGAAAACGGAGAATACAGCGGCTGGGATGACCCACGTCTTCCAACCATTCAGGGACTCAAGGCAAGAGGCATCCAACCAGAAGCTCTTCGAAACTTTTGGATTGAACTCGGAGTAACTCAAAAAGACATCTCCGTTCCACTTGCAACGCTCTTCTCTCACAATACAAAGATGATTGACGATGAAGCACCACGTTTGTCCTTCGTTCGAAATCCTACGGAGGTCCTACTTCAAGGTCAAACACCGGAATTTGTGGGCATACCAATCCATCCAAATCACCCAAAGAAAGGACTGAGGAACATATCGCTCAACCCACCTACGATCTTCATTGAATCAGAAGACGCAAATGGATTATATCGATTGAAAGAATTCGCAGACATTGGTGAACATGGTAACATTGAATCGATCGATCGATCGGACAAACGCCCAATCATCCATTGGATGTCTTTAACAAACTCAGTCGAGGCAGTTCTCATTATCCCTGGCCAAGAAGAAATCAAGATTGTCAATGGTCGTGCAGAATCCAATGACTATGAAATCGGAACCATTGTCCAACTCGAACGTATTGGTTATGCGATTATTACAAAAGATGGGTATCTACTCATGCATGAATAAGACGGCTGCGGACATACACAAGGGTAGCGTTCAATATGGCCCACTGCAACCCCTTGTGAATAGTCTAATTGTGTACAAGGGGGTTTAACATAACCCCTCGCGGTCATAAGTAAACCATTTATTCACTTTTGTGAATCTAATATGATGTCACCTAGATGAATCAGTAGATTTCAGTCATCACTACAGTATTCAGCCCAATCATAATTCCAATAATCACTCGAACTGAATGAGTTATGAATTACACATTTATTCTCATCAGATAAATCATCTGCACCCTCAAACATGGCATTCAAATTAGTTGATCCTGAAACATCCCAACTTGAAATATCTTGATTGAAACTCGCAGCATCATAGAACATTCCATACATATTATTCACATTTGAGACATCCCAACTTGAAATATCTTGGTTAAAGCTTTCAGCACCATAGAACATTGAATTCATACCGTACCAATCATTCACACCTGAAACATCCCATCCTGAAATATCTTGGTTGAAACTGGAAGCACCACGAAACATTGAATTTAACTTAGTTACATTAGAGGTATCCCAAT
>MDSX01053089.1_pt1 | contig 20192 bp, 8 predicted proteins | sample 811141 | NCBI WGS metagenome assembly MDSX01 (sample SAMN05326642, study PRJNA326480) | marine metagenome | isolation source: seawater | place: Atlantic Ocean: South East | collected 2010 | reverse complement strand
TGAACGCTTTCCAACGTACACTTGATAAATCAATCGTTTCATGACGAAATCATCCTGTTGTTTATAATCTATTATACTCTAATATCTATACAATGTAAACAAGTAATTTTAGGGGTTTACAATTTAGAGAATCTGGTATATAATAAGAGAGTAATTAGTTGAGGATAGAGAATACTATTTATTCACAATCTTAGTTTTGAGTGCTGAGATTGATGTGGATAAATCACTATCTGCCATTGTACTTCCTTATACCGTTGTTTCACCGTCAGTGCTATCTGCATAACCAACATTTGTTGAGGGGAATGCTCTGTTTGATCCCCCCCAGACTATACGCACAGCACCATTGCCTGCTGCCAGCCGAAAAGGCCCACCAGAAGAACCAGACGCACCACCGTAACTTTCACCATTTCCAACAGCATTAACATTAGTTCCACTGCCGCCAGAACCGAACTGACCCGGCCCTGCACCGCTACCGTAACCGCTACGGCCTTGCCCATAGACACCAGTTCCACCGCCGTAATAGGGCCATGCGTTTGTGGCGGTTTGAGAACTACCGCCCCCTCCACCGCCACCTGCACCACCACCTCCGCCAGAAGAACTAGTCCCGTTTGATCCTTGGCTGTAGCCCCCAGTGCCAGTATAACCACCTGCGCCGGAACCACCGTGTGTAGAAGTACTACTATAACCTGCATAGGCTGGACCGCCGTTACCACCACCGTCACCTGTGTAAGTTCCACCCAATATATCACTGGCGCTAGCAGATTTTTTAAGCCCACCGCCGCCTTTACACACAGAAGTAGACTGAAAATAACTATCTCCACCATTATTTCCAGCATTTCCAAATTGAGAACCGCCCTCGCCCACTACTACTGTAATAGAAGAGCCCGGAGTTACTGAAATGTTGTTTTTATAGCCTAAGCCACCACCCGTACCACCACCTTGGCCGCCATTCCCGCCACCTGAGCCACCGCCGCCAATACATACAACCGACACAGATGTAACTCCTGTTGGTACAGTCCAAGAGTGTGTTCCTGTTGTTGTAAAGAGAACACCAGCTGCCGGCGGTGCAAATGTCAATGAAAAATCGCTACTCGCAACAGATTGATTTACACCATCACTTGCTCTAAAAGTAATAGTTCCAGTACCACCATCAGGAGCTTGAACTTCTGTTTTAGGTGTAATAGTAAATACGCTTGAATCTTGTGAGATAGTAGCCATACTGTCCATAGATCCACTTGTCACGTATGAATAATTAATAGGAAGACCTTCTGGGTCACTAGCCGCAAGCGTAATAACTATAGCATCTTGCGGGCTATCTGCATCTAATACATAACTCCCCGCCGGTTGACCACCAGAAGCCCATGTGGGTGTAGTGTTTATTAAAGCAATATTATACCAGCCAGATCCATTCCAAATATAGAGTCTATTAGTTTCTTCTACAAAGGCTTGTTCGCCTATAATCCCAGTTGCCGGCAATAGACTTGCTGTTGTAAATTTCTCAGTAATAGGAATATCTCCAGCAAGCTTTTCAATTGTAATATTACCAGCAAGCTTTTCGGTTGGTACAGAACCACTAGATCCTAATAATTTTCCTAATAATCTACCGTTTGACATTTAGTTTTCCTTATGACTTATTATGTATTTATAAAGGAATGACTCTATAATTATTCTTAGTTTCATATGTTTCAATACCATTACTATTAGAACCAGCTACGATAAATTTATTTCCAGTGCTATTCCATTGCATACCTTTTACACTATTTACTAAACCAGTAACATTAAATAATATGCCATCAAATGATGATGAAGACAAAGGATTTCCTAAAGTATATTGATAAACTGAGTTACCGCTTCCTACAAATAATTTTGTCTCATCGGCTGATAATACCAAAGACTGAGGATTTGATAATAAACTCGAAGTAATTAAAGAGCTTGTGTATACCGCTGTTGATATTTGACTTGGATCTGAAAGAGTATATTCGTGTATATTTCTTGAACTAGATCCAGTTAAATACATTTTAGTGCCAGCACTGTTAAATGTAATGGCTTTTAATTGAGTTTCTTGAGTAATATTTTTCTGTTTACTTAAAAATGGTGGAACTAAATTGTAAGAATTTGATACCGAATAGTCATACTGCCAAATTGCACCTTGGCCGCTAGTTTTAGTACTGTAACCAAAAGAAGAATTTTTTCCTGTTTCGCTTGTAGAAATATAAAATTTATCTCCAAGAATTTGTATACTTCTTTGAGAATTGTCAGTTGTAATATTTGTAGGAAAATCCATATCAGTAATATAAGACAAATTTGTTATATCATAGTTTGATGCAGCACTATATTCATATATTTTTACATGATTAGAAATAAACAATTTACTACCATCATGATTCCATGTCATTCCAGTTGTACGTTGGTTATAATCCTGATTTTGTCTTGAATAACCAATTTGAGTACCAAGACTATTATATTCTGGACCGATAAATTCAACGGGTAAATCGGGAAGTTCAAAGCTATTTGATTTTGTTACATTACTATTTAAATCAAAAGGTACAGAAAGAGTATATTCATGTAATTTTATCTTGTTATTATTCATAGAAGAACCTAAATTATCATCAAATCCTCTATAGTTATCTAAAATATGAATTTTTGTTCCATTAGGGCTTATAGTCATTGCACAAGGACCGTGGCCCCATTCATAAGTAACTGATATATTTTTTTTATTTGGTATCACACCTAAATCATGATTAATAGATTGTTGAGTACTTGAGGAACTGATATCCCAAGAAGTGGATAATGATTTTCTCCAAATAATACCAGTATCATATGCCTTTCCAGTAATTCCAAAAATATATCTACCATCAGATGAAAAAGTTACGGCATTTGTAAACGATCTATGAGTATAATTTGCATAAACAGGGCGTATATATATGCCATATCGACGCCAACGAGAAAATAATCTAAATGTCTGTAAATGACCTGGAGTTGAAATTTGCTTAATAGATTCAGTATTAAATGCTAAAGAATAGACATCGTAAGGCTTTAATATATTCCAAGAACTTATTTTCTGATTATCTCCTGAAAAGCTATAAAAATTTTGACCACTATCTCTAATGTAAGTTGAATTATGTATTCTATCATCTATATAATAATTATCTTTAAAATATGTATTAATAGAAGAAAGATAAAAAGAAGATTCCATTTGAAATTGTTGAACTATAGAACCCTCAACTAATCTTAAAAGTGATCCACTATCATTTATTTCTAAATCTTCATAATCTGCAACTTGAAATTCGTTTGGCGTAAATGATCCAATATTATATTGTATAGAAGAATCAAAATCTAAATTTGTTATTTTTGAAGAAGAAGTTATATCATAATTATTACTTAAATTATAAGAATTTACAGTCTGTGTAGAACTACTAATTGTAAATAGTTTACTTCCATCATTATTATATTTTATTCCGGTAATATTATCGTCTATAATATTAGTATTCATTGCAGTTGTATATCTAATTGCTGGAGTACCCATACCAAAATTTTTAATTGCTTTAAGTGTGGACACATTAGAAATGTTAGCAATGTCATCAGACCATCTAACAGAAATATTCCATTTACCATCTTCATAAATTTCTGAGGAATCTGTATTTACTACAGGAAATCCATTATTAATTGAACTACTAATAGATCCAGTAAAATTATATTCTGAAGAATATCCTAAGTCTGATGAATCATTTAGTATTGGTGATATGGTATATGGTGGTTGCCCACCAGCAGAACTTATAAGTTTTGTATTTGCATTACTGGGTGGTATAACCTGAGATACCCAAGTTATGTTATTTCCAGCATCATCTACAAGAGGCAAAGATATTATAGGCGATGGTCTATCAATTAAGGGATTATAATTTGAATCAAATGTTAAATTAATTTCACCATTAACAACATTTATACTATCTGCAAACTCATTTATAATACCTATAGTTATAAATGAGCTATCCACCTTTTGTAAAATTTTTCTACTATCTCTAACAATTACTTGATCGCCATTCTGTAAAATCATGATATATCTCCTATAGTATCTACTATTGACAAATAATCAGATTCAATTAAATTTCTTGATATAAGTATGTCATTTAATGTTTTAAAAGGTCTTACCGATATAGACTGAAAGTCGGAATCTATAGATGAGTCTTTATGTTGTAATGTAAAATAACTCTGTAAAAATCTATTTGACATATCTGTAAGCCAAATTGCATCATCAGTTGCTTCAAATATATAATTTAAATTTGTATATGGATCTTGATTGCTTACTTCTATAATTGGTGCAGAATCATTACTTAGTTTGCCTTCAATATGTAAATATATTAATCTATCGTAATCATAATTAGAATCTAATGATCTAGGTTCAATAAGTATTTTATTATTATCTTTCTTTATATCATAAAAACTATCTTGTTGGTGTTCATAGAGAGACCAAGTTATTGGATTACCTTCGGCATCATTTTCGTTTAATGTAATAAGACCAGATATTGGATCAGGATATGAATCAACATAATCATATCCAAATATATAGTTTTCTCCGCTAGGTACTGAACTAGGCTTCTTTGAAGGTGTTGTTATACTATGATTTATAGATGATTGTGATAATATTGCTTTTTTCTGCCAACCTTTAGTTGTTGTAGTGTAAGGGCTAAAAGTTTCTACATCAACACCATTTATATTTTGTAAAGTCTCATCATTTGGCACTAAGCTTTGATATGCAGTGTATACAATTTCTTCAGTAGATGGTATGTAAGCAGAGGTTCTTAGATTAAAATTATTTCCCGTTCCCTTTGCCGAATCGTGCAATATAAAATCTGCAATATTACCTTGAAGAAATATATTATCTCTTGAAGCGGTGTTACTATTAAATTTATATGAAGAACCTATTGAAAAAGATCCCTCACTTAAAGTTTTTCCTCTAAAATCTAAAGGTTGATTATAACTTAAAGAGCCATCTTCATATACTCTCATATTAGTGCCATCATAAGAAAGCATTGTATGTGTCCAAGTATTAATATTATGGCTATCTCTTACTTGCAATTCTTCTACTTCATTTTTAGTTATTCTGCCGTTTACTCTATAATCAAGTATAAGTTCTCCATCATTAGATGATTTTAAAAGAAATTTTGTATCAGAACCAGCAGTTATTTCACTTGTTGGAACTGTAGGATTAGAAGAATAGCCATCTTTAATTTCAAAATCTTTTATATATCCGGTATATGACTTACCTATTGAAACATTAGAAGAATCAAGATACAAGAAAGTCTGATCAAAATGTCTTAAAGTTGATCTTAATTCTCCAGGAAAAGAATCTTCTCCGATACTTGATAATCCATATCCACCAATAGTTCCACTAGAAGAACCGTATATTTTATTTAAATTATCAGTTTTAAGAAATTCACTATAATAAGGACCGTAAGACCAATCATTTGGTGAATATTTTATTATACATCTTCTAGCGCAATAATGTGTTAATAAAGTTAATAGTTTATATTGGCTATATGGTTCTGAACCAGGAAATGTACCATAATATAATTTTCTATAGTCATATGTGGATCCGGTTCGACCATCTCTGAATGTATGTATTGTTTTTGTTGCTTCATTTACAAAAACTGAAAATGTTCTTATTCTCTGTGAACCATAGAAATCTCCGTCACTTGCTACCGTGTCGCTACGTGTTCTAAGAGTTAATTGACTACCCCAAGTATTATTCATACCACTGTAACCAAGAGATTGTTCCCATTTATTTTCGTCAAATATTTCTAATTTAATACTACCCCCATTTGCATCATTTATTGTAAAATTATCAGTACCGCCAGGCGGAATAAAAGTAACTATTTCAAAATAATATATATTTGAACCATTCATATCAATTTTAAAATCTGTATCCGAAGCTTTAGCTGCTCTGGTTCGAGAAATATTACGATACGGAAAATCTACAATCCACGTTGAATTTGGGCTTAAATTAGGATATAAATTTGTAACATTAGTCTGTAATCTTACATTATTCCCGGTAGATCCAATAGTTCTATTAAAGGCGGTTTGTAATTCACTTGTTACAATATTGCCCTGTTCTGTTAGTCTGTCATTGGTGCTATAAGCAGCCCAAACATTATTTGTTATTGGATTTACTGAAGAAGCCTCTCCTTTTAAAATACCATCTATCCATAATCTAATTCTAGCAGGATTTACCTGAATGTCCCAAGATACTATATGATCATCTGCATCATTTGGAAAATCTGTAGTAGTAATACTAAGACCACCTCCTATCATTTCTAAAGTATTACCAGAATTAATTAAAGAAACTTTAATCTGAAAATTTCCTTCTCCGGCTTTAAATAGTACTCCTTCACTAGAAGAAGAAGGGAATAAAACTTTACATTTAAATCCGGCATCTTTTGTAATATCATAGTTATTTAAATTTATTAATTGTTCTGAATCAACATCAAAAGAAGAATCTCTTTTTAAATATGAATTAATTCCATTTTTATATAATTTATAATCAATACCATCATAAGTTAGTAGATTATGTTCCCATGAGTCAGTATTAATATTATCATATCTTTCATATTCCATACCATTATCTACTATTTTATCATTACCTATACTTAACGATATTTTAGAACCAGCTAATGCTTCAACTACAAGATGATTTTCATTTTGCAATTTCATAAAATATTGAATTGTAAATGGTTCTGATTGTATATCAATCTGATCTATAATTGAAATATTATCGGAACTAGAAAAATATTCAGATGTGATATATTGTGTAGAGTATGGAGAATGTATAAACGAATTTAGATCACTTCCAACCGTAAAGGAAACATTATTTGAGCTAGCATCTACAAACGTATTAGTAGTTATAGGATCTATTATAGAAAAAATTGGATCATCACTTAGTGTTTCATTAAATGTCCAAAATTCAACTGCAAATGGATCACTAGTATTTGTAAAACTATTAGTCCCGTTTATTACATCTAATCTTGAAGAAGCCTGGTGATTAAATTTAAAACTATAAGCAACAAATGTACTTAAATCTTCCGAAATATAATGAGATTTGTTTTCTACAACAAATGCAGCATCTCCTACTTCAGGATCAATGGGTAAATCTGAAACTAAATTATATACTGTGTATGTCATATTTTAAATATCTTTACTTTTATGCACTATCACTATCACTATCACCTGATAAGCCATCGGAATCTACATCTATGTTAGAATTAGGTACTGGTGGTGCATTTGTTGTCAAACTCCACCCTCTCCCATTCCATATAGCATAATGACCTTCTGGTATTTCGGGTGGTGCTGTTCTTGTTGTGAAAAGAGGTATTCCTCTCACACTATCTGGAACTATAATTGTACCACCAAAATATTTATTAGCTTTTATTTTATAAATATTCATTAATAACCTGCCTTTATATAAACTTTATTACTAACTGAACTAAGAATTTTAGAATTATCTGGATTTTTATATCTGCACCACGCATCTGGTCTTCCAAAAATGGAATTGTTCGTTTCTGCAAGATTTCCATCATTATTATAACGAGTACCAGAACTAGTGTGTTCTTGCCAAATTAAACCAGTTGCGGTACTAGTGTTCCATAATTGTGCAACTTGATCCACACCACCAACATTAGCAAAATCCTTACCTGAAGAAAATACAAGTTCACCAACAGGATCGTCAATATTATATGGATTCCATTCTAAAACACTAATAATAGGACTACTTCCGTTTATATAATTGCTTCCACTCGAAGAACCTTGATATCCAGAAGTACATTTAACTATGTATCTACCTGAGGGTGTAAATCTTACTACGCCATAACTATATCCAAACTCAGTGGTATTATCACCTAATTCATTGATCGTAAGTCCGCCAGTATAATTATCAGCTTGTCTACTATCTGCTAATATATTATAAGCACCGTATGTATAAAGCTGCATTAATTGCGTAAAACTACTCCGGTAATAACATAAAAAACTATCTATTGGCATTTCATGTTGAAAATCATTTAATCTAGCATCTCTTTCGTTTCCATCAAATATGTTATCAACATAAGGCATATGACAAACACTCTGCTGGTTAAAATTGGATGTGCTTGTCCCTGGTACTAAATCAATAAGCCCTGTGGTATTACCAACGACAGAAGTATCGGTGTCCATATCGTATGTGATTGTTCTAATAGATAATACAGCAGCACTGGGCTGATACAAATATATCAGTGATGGATTTTGACGACTTACAAATATTGAGTGGGTAGTATTATTATACCAAGTACTTAATTGACCATGAGTTGAAAGAAAACCGCTACTACCGGAACTCGTATAATAATCATGTTGCTGTGGATCAAATTTAAGAGTAAAAAATCCTCCCTTATTGCTTGTGGAACCGTTGGTAGCAGCACAATATAACATTCTACCATTAGGATGCATTTCAAACCCGTTTGTATTTATTGGCGCCGTATATCTTTGAGGTACACCTAAGAAACCTACATCTTCATCCCAAGGCACTAAGAAAAAGTATTGACCACCTTGAGCTTTATAAATAACTGCATCATTTTGAGGTGTGACCGCACATATACTATTTGAACTATGAGAGTACCAACTAAGACTTGATGAGTTTCCGTTGTCTCCAAGGCCAACATCTGGATATCTTGATCCAAATTTTCCAGTGTCAGGATTAAATCTTATAGCTTTTAGATAATTTCTATTGCCGGCAGCATAAAATATAATTGATTTACCTGTCGGTGACCAAGATTGAGATCGCCCCCAAACATCGACACCACCATCTAATTGATCAGATAATGAGAAAGTTTTATTTTCTTCATCCCACAAGAAACAATATAGTGTATTACCTACTGGATGTAAAACATAATCTTTATACTTATTTAAATTGCTGAATTTATTAGTATCCTCTTTTATAGAAATTTTAGGAATATAAAATTCTTCTTGTAAATTATAAAATGGTGAATATTCTAAGTTATTTACATCATCGGACTTTGATGATCCAATACCACTAGAAATAATAACTTTTCCGTTTTTACCTGAGATTGCTTTAATAGTTCCAGATCCAGGATAATTTATTGCATTAGCAATTGTTGCCGTATTATTTAAACTCCAAAGATTTCCATATTGACCACCAATTAAAAATTGATCGCCATCCCAATGAATCACTTCTAACGCTCCAACATCAGATCCTGAATATGGAACTAAAGATTCATCATTATCACCGTATACACCAGTCCAACTAACCATATCAGTTGATTTTTTAACTTTACCTGTATCACCAACAGAAACATACAAGCCATTACCATAGGCTATACTATTCTGTTCATTAACTCCGGCAGAAGATCCATATCCTGAAGCCGCTTGAGACCAGTAAGCCCTAGTATTATTTCCTTCTAAACTAACTAAACTATTAGGATTGCTATTATGAATATGATAATTTGTTATACCATCAGATAAATCGCCGATTTTAAAATTATACCTTCTACCCCAACCCCAAATATCAGAGCCATCCGATAAAAAACCCTTAGTGTTATCATAAAGTCTACCACTATAAAAATTCCAAGTAGCTCCGTGATCACCTGATATACAATAACCATAGTTGGATGTAGCTATAATTTGATTTGTTGTAGAATTATATGATAAACCACCCCATGTAGCCAAATTATCAAATTTTCTAGTCCAATCTGAAGTATCTGATCCATTTGAAACAAATATGCCTGAAAGAGAAGTTAATATATAATTTGTCCCAGTCCATATTATATCTACAATATCATCTGGATATGGGTGGCTAGCTGTCCATCCGGATGGTTCATTAGCCGAACCATCGCCAATATTAGTCCAATTTATACCATCTGTTGAAGTATAAAGCCTAGAATTAGCTCCGCATCCAAAAAATATACCATTTTCAAACTTTACATTACTTAAACCTGTACTATCACCTTTATTTGTTGAATCTGTCCAGTTGAGACCATTATCAGTTGAATAATAAAATTGGTTACCGGCATGTGCTGAAACCCATATACCAGGATTTTGACCATTATGAGCAAAACCTACAGATCTATTACCTATATCTTGATGATCAGTCCAAACCAACCCGTCAGTTGATCTAGCAAATTTTCCATTTCCTTCACATATAAGCCAATATCCATTCCCGTATGCTACTTTATATTCACTACCACTAATTGAAGAATTCATCCACTCAAGCGTCGGTGGCCACCATCCGTGAGCTTCACCCTCGACATCTCCATTACTTAAATCTATATAACTATAAACAGCATCGGAATGATCAGTACTAGTAATTAAGAATTTATTATTTCCGTCAGTTGCAATTTTTGAGGATCTTCTCTCTGTATAAAATACACGTTCAACATACTGTGGTTTATCCCAATAAACTGCATAAATTCTATCCGCAGAACCACCACATAATAACCATCTTCGTCTTGGAGGATCTTCTACAGGTCCACCAAAACCCTGACTGTTAACACCAGTATCACCATATATTGTAAAATTATCAATAGTAGAAAAATCATCAGTGCTTACAGCGCCATAATAATCCGTATTAAAAAACCATTTGTTATTTAAATAGTAAAAATTCTGTTTAATAGTTCGAGCATGTCTATTTGTCATAGGAAAGGCGCATGGTGTATTAATCCAATGTCGACCCCCATCAGTAGATTTTAAAAATCTAGCGTACAAATTATCATAAGCAATTATTGTATTATTATTAGAAGCAAAAGATCCCCAATAAACATCAAGAGATTTTATTGGTATAGGGGTTTGATGTTTTTCAAAAGATGTTATATTCCGCCAATAACTATCTCCTCTAGAGGCATTTACTAAATCACTGGTATCAATTCTTCCGCCATCCATTAAGTGATTAAGTGCAAAATAAGTTTTACCGTCACCACGATTGTTTAATGGTATGGGTGGATGATTAGTATGACTCACATTGTACAAAAAGCCGCTCTGATTACCATTCATAGAAACATCAGTAACTTTATCATTTGTAATTGTTATAACAGCAAAATAACCGTCGTGACATGTCACCAATATTTTATTCTGACCAACTGATTCTATCGTGCAAGGCGGTAAAACATTAGCATATAGATTTCCGTAATTATACGATCCAAGCCCTTTCCACTGAATTCCATCAGTAGATTTCCAAATATTATATCCTTTTTTCGTATCTAAGAAATAATAGCAACTATCATAATCTGACCAAATTAATTTATTACCATAACCACTACCAGTCGGGGTACTATGATTCGGACCCTTAAAACCTACTGTAGACCATTGAATACCGTCATCTGAAACATAAAGATTTTCATCAATATAACATATAAATTTATCTAAATCATGATTATATTTTAAAATTTCATATCCAGAAGCATAGTGCTGAGCACCTCGATCCGAGGCATTTGGTGCACCACTAAACGGCCAGGGTTGTGATTCCCATGTATCTCCATTATCTGTGCTTGTGGCATATAATCCTTTCTGCCCCATCGCGACCCAAATACCAGCACCATGAACACCACCATTATTAGATTTAAATGCTATTCTATTCCAATCATTATAGCTATAATTAGGACCTGAATGCAGCTGCCAGCTTTGTGCGGTCGAGTTTCTCCGGTATGTATTACCAGTATCCTTTACGTGGAACAGTTCCTGATGTGCAATTGGAATTCCACTTCCTGCTACTCCAATCTCGCCTGAAGTAGGAAGAGACGCTAAATCAGCATAACTTGTGACTGTCTGTACACCTGTAATTCTATCCTTACCTTGAGCCGCCAAAGCGCTCAATCTACTTTGCCTATTGTGAGTATTATACGAATATGTCATGGCTGCATCAGATGATGGTGCTATCCAAGTATCGGACCAATTTTGACCACCGTCAGTTGAGATGGCCATTTTCCCGTGATCACCAATTGCAATCCATCTGCTATTGCCATAAGCAACTGCTTTATACGAACCTTGTACATTATTATTAGCTTGAGGATAGTGTGATATAGTAGTCCAACTTCCGCTGGTTGAATTTGCACTTGTAGCAATTTTATAACTAGAACCTCCTCCTACTACAACATACTTTTTAGTACTTGAAATTTCTATTCCTATATCATAAACTTGAGTCATAAGCCCGGAAGTAGGATTGGCCAAAATTGTCTGGAATCCATCGGCAGATCTAAATACATCTCCATCGTATGTAGCTACACATAAACCACCATTACCAATAACTTCATCATATTCTAATATACTTCGATCATTTCCAGTATTAAAGGTTGGAACTGCTGTAGACTGTGTCCAATTAGTACCATTATCGCTACTATAGAAAACCTTAGATGATGTTACATTAACATGTACTCCTGCCGTTTGATCATAAGCAGTGCCAAATATTTTTTCAGTATTAGGAAATGTTCTAATAAAAGTTCCATTACCACCCGTTTGATCAGTACCAGACATTATTCCGCTTTGTGTGTTTCCATTCATTCCTAACATCCACCCACCGCCATCACGTGTATAAGAATATGAATTATCACCGTAGTGTACATCATATACTAAATGGTCATCTCTCCAAGACATACCTTTCCAATTAACACCATTATCACTACTATGAAATATTGAACCATAATCTCCTAATACAACCCAATTACTATTACCATCAGTCTGCACAAATCTCATGTGACATCTATTATTTGTTGAATTTACATATCCATTTGAAGGAATATTTGGAGATATTATTCCGTTCCAACTAACTCCATCATCTGTTGATCTGGCAATCATAGGATAATTTGTTTGATAATCATAGCCATATCCAACAGCAATCCAAACACCATTCCCATAAGCAATGCTTTTAGGATCAAAAGCTGCACTTAAATATCCACCATTAATAGCATCGGTCATTCTTGAGACAGTCCAAGTTACTCCATAATCTGTGGATCTTACAATTTCTGATTGATCGGCATATATAACACCAATATATGTACCACTACTAGAATTATAAGCCATATCACCAATATCGTGTGATGAGACATAATCCGTTGATACATCAGACCAAACCATACCATCAGTTGATCTTCTAATAACACCATTTTCACCTGTTGCAATATAGACATCATTATCACTATCACGAAATGCACATAATATATCAGAGCTGATAGTTGGTTCTTCCCAATTTGGTTGATTAGATGTTATATATTCAAAATTTGCTGCGCTATCTGCATCAAACGAAACGGCATAATCATCGTTATTTTGATCAAAAAGAATAGCAAAATTGCCATCTCTGAAAGCATTGTCTATATTACTATTTTCCATAGGTGCTGGTGTGAATGCACTTGCATTAGTATCTCCAACATAAGTAATATAATCTGGATAATCACTCCTTAAATAGGTTTTACCCGTTTCAAGCCAAGTTCCACTTTCAGATATTATTTGATCGCTATCTGCTGGTGATAATCCAGTATCATTATTTGAGTAAACTTTTAATGTACCTACAGGTAAATCCTGGGAATTTATTGAAGATAATTTAGCCATTTTATACCTTTACGTACTGCTTTAAATTTAAAGTACTGTAGCCATCTTGAATACCATTAATTTCAAAATTATTAACGAGTAAATCTCCTAGATAAAATTCCGTAGATGGATTAAATCCGTCGGCATAATATGTAGTACTATTTATGCTAGATATTGAGTATATTTCTCCACCAAATTTTGATGTTATAAACAATAATTCATTAGATGGACCTATAGTAAAATCTTTTACTTTAATATATGATCCTAAAGTTATTTTTTTCCAATCTGTAACATTTTCAGAATATGCAATAGTACCATCATTAGCAAGTAGTATATAATAACTACCAGTCCATTTTATATTAAATATAGAAGAATTTGTTGGAGAATTTAAAGATGTCCATTCTAAACCATCATTTGAATATTTTAACATACCATTATCGCCACCTAAAACAAAAGTACCATTATTATTTGATGTCACTGTTCTAGGATATTGTGTGGAATAATTATTTGTTGAAGTTCCTGCTGTTGCAAGTGAAGTATTATTTGCAAACCATTGAGTATTTGTATCACAATCAGTCCAAGATCCTGTTGTTCTTGTTGCAGAAAATCCATATGAGTTTGCACTTGTACCACCATCAGTTAATTTACCTACTATGCACCAAGTGGATAAGCTGGAGTCATATGCCATTCCATATCCATATGCGTCATTAGTTTGAAGAGACTGATTTGACCAAGATCCTGGGTTCGAATTAGTATATTGCATAGTTCCATTATAATGACCAAAGTGAATCATACCTACTCCTGTAGGACCAGGAGCAGCCGATAATATATTAGAATAATTTAAATCATTTGTGGTTCTATCTAAATATGTCCAATTAGTGCCGTCAGTGGAATACTTTACGTGAGCATTCCATGTACTACCAGTAGGATTTTCTTGCATTCTAAAAACCGCAACATAATTTGTTCCATCCCACCACAAATTTATACATTGTGATGTGTGTACCCCTCCAGCAAAATCACTAGATCCGAGCTGATTTGGTCTATCTTCAGTCCAAGTAGATAGGTCTGTTGAAGTTGCTGTGCATGCACCAAAACCATCAAAACCTAAAATATATTTTCCATTTGCATATAATATTTTAGATCCTTTTTGCTTAGTGGTTAAACCAATATCAGATACTATTCTATTTCCCTTATATGCTTGTGCACTTCCTATCGCGGAAACTATATTCGGATAATCATTCTTTAAATAGACCTTTCCGGATGAAATATAACCTTGTTTTTCTTCTCCGTCCGATACCGAATTATAACTACTGCCTTGAGTATCAGCAACAAATCCAACATATGCTCCACTTGAATATTTACCTTGTTGACCTAAAAATTTACTTATTCCAGCCATTATATGATTCTCCAACCAAATGTACTATTAACGTATATTAAACTAAATGCTGCATTTTCCACATCAATAGTTAAATCTTCAGTCAATCCTTGTATTCTTTGTCCATTTCTAGCCACAACATTATCTAATCTTCCATTTACTACAACCACAGATATTTCATCTTCAAAACTAGGGCTAGCTGGAAGAGTCACTGTAACTGCTCTAGTTGTATCTTCTATAAGGATTCTTTCAGAAGTTGCTGCAGCTACAGCACCACCAACATCAGCTCTGGCTCTTTTAGCTACCTTTTTACCTATACCGGCTTCCTGTATAACTCTATATTTTACATCGCCATATTTTCTAGCCATTTATTATACCTCTTTAAATATCCATCCATTTGTAGTATCATAATAAACTAGACTAAATGCCGCTCTATCTACTTCTATAGTAATATCAGAATCTTCTGCTACAAGTTTATTACCATTTGCACCTATAATTATATTATTATTAGAGGCATTTCCTTTACCATCTATAATACTTACCTCGTCTCCTAAAGAAGGAGAAGATGGTAGATTAAGAGTTATGGATAACGAAGAAGTATCGACAATAGATCCAGAACCAGCTGCAAGAGTTACGGGTGTTGAGTTTATTTCAGCCCAAGTAACACCACCGCCACCACCTCCGCCTGCAGGTGCCCTTGCTGTTACATAATCGGAATCAATAATATTAGTAATAAAATTTGAATCTCTATATATGTCGACCTGTCTTGATTGAACATAACCAGTGTCTACAATATTAGTAACAAATGCAGAGTCTCTGTATATATCTGTTACATCCCTAAACTCCAATGACCCAGAATTATCATTCCAAAAGATAGCTTGATCATTATTAGCACTGTTTGTATTAAAATTAAGACCAGGTATAACCAGATTTGTATCACTAGAATCACCTAAAACTAATTCATTTGAATCAGCTAAAGCGGTTTTAGATAAAGCATCTGCTAATAATCTCCCGGTTGATTTTGTCATGTTTAATTTTCCTGTCTCATATAGTTGTAACTATTTATAATTTATTTTTCAGTTAATATCCATCCACGAGTTGAATTATAATATACTAAACCAAAAGCAGCTTCATCTATATCAACTATTAAATCTGAATCACTTCCTTGTATTTTATCACTTGATGATACAATAATATTATTTGTTGAAGCAGTTCCCATCCCATCAATTATTCTAACTTCATTACCAAATGAAGGTGAATTTGGCATATTAATGGTTATGGAAGTAGAAGTATTAATTATCAGTCTTTCTTTTGCTGAAGCAGTATATGGTGTACTACTTACTGCAACATAGTGTGGATCAATATCAGTAACTCTTGCTTGTACATATGATGAGTCAATATTTGTAATATAATCAAATTCGGCAGCTCTTGCTTGTACATATGATGAGTCGACTGTAGATATAATTGAATTATTTACTATGCTATTAGTAATTCCTGAAACATATGCAGAATCAGCGCCAGTAATTTTTAATACTGATGTAGTATCAGTTTGTAATGTATTAATTATAACTTCATCGCCTAATTCAGCTGCATCTTGTAGAGTTATACTATTTGTATCAATATTTGCTGTAAAATCTGTTGCTAAAATTCTAATGCCGTTAACGAATACTTGATGATCATTAGCAGATAAACTTAAATTTTCACCATTACTATCAACTCCACTAAAGAAAGTTTGTGCAGAATCGGCAGTATATAAATAATTTTTATAGTAAGATTGGTTGTGAAAATAATTATTAATAGTTTTAATATAAGAATTACTATGTGCAGTTACAAATATCTCTGAACCAAGAGTAACTGGATCATTAAGAGTGATTGATGATCCATTAGTTGCAGTATAATCTACTCCATTAATAATAAGAATACCATTTAAAAATACTTGAACTTGGTCTACAGTATATTCAAGACTATTACCATTAATATCAGAATCGCTAAATAAGGTTTGATCAGCGGTTGAGATATATCTATATGAAGAAATGCCTGGATTGTTTATTCCCGTAATACCTGCAAATAATACATCATTAATATAAGCTGAGTCTGCAATTCCTCTAACATGTGCAGAATCCACAATCCCTAATACTTGAGCACTATCTACTGTAGAAATTCTAGCATTAACATAAGCTGAATCAATCGTATTGATATAATCAAATTCGGGGCTCCTAGTAAGAACGTAAGCCGAATCAATAAGTGTCACAGTTTCTGCAGAAGTCATTAAGAAACCATCTGCTAATGCTGAATCAAGACCTCTTATTTGTCTACTAACAACATATGCAGAATCAACTACCGATAGTACATCAGCATCTGTATAACCATCAGTAATTCCATAGCCAGCCAATGTTGTTGGTTTATTAGTAATTGTAGAGAAATCTTGAGTGTGTGCAGCTGGAGTAAATGTAGAAGGAATGCCCGTTAAAGAACTATATGAAAAGTCTTGAACTGCCTGTCTTGATTGAATATAACTGGAATCAATAGCGCCCGAGGCTAGGAAAGCAGTAATTTGTAATTCAGATGCAGATTCTGCCTCATCAAGAAGCGTAATACTTGATCCACTAGTTGCTGTATAATCTACTGAATTTTGTAAAAGAATACCATTCATTGAAACCATAATGGCACCAGGATGGTATGCTAAAACATTACCGCTAATATCCGAATCTTGAAATAGGGTCTGGCCAGAGTCAGCTGTATAATTAAATATATCTAAACCTGGTAATGACCTAAATGTAGAAACTAATGATAGATTATATGCTTGAATTATTAATTCAGATGTTGCTGGGGCTGCAGTATTAAGAACAACTGATGTACCATTTGTAGCTATATAATCGTCTGAATCTGCTAATAATATACCATTTAAATAAACTTGTATATCACCTGACTGATAATCTAAAGTATTTCCCTTTAAATCTGAACCAGTAAATGATGTTTGACCAGAATCTACACTATAACTAAATGTTGTTATTCCATCAAGAGCTTTTGAGCTTCTAACTCTTTTATTAATATATTCTGAGTTTACTAATGCAAGAGTATCATTTGCAACTATTGTATTAATTACAACTTCGTCTTCATCTATTGCTGGTGTGCCCAGAACAATTGTATTTGTAATTGGATTAGCAGTATAATCTGACTTAAGTAATCTAATACCATTTATAAATAATTCGTAATTAGAAGAATCGAATGATAAGCTATTCCCGTTTGCATCATTTCCAGTAAAGGTCGTTTGGGCAGAATCTGCAATAAATTTAAAATCTGTAAATGATGCATCTACTGCATTAACATTTGCTCTAGCAATTACATAATCCGAATCTATGATATTAGTTATAAATGCCGAGTCTCTTTGTAGATCAATAATATTTGCTATAAATGCGGAGTCTCTTTGTAGATCAACTTGTCTAGCCTGAATATATGCCGAATCTACGGTATCTGAAATAAGAGTAATAGTTTGAGTTGAGTCTACTGTACCAGATCCACTGCCACTAACATCAGCAGGCACATATGTAAATACACCTGTACCATTATTATAAGATAGTGATCCACCTCCTGCAGCACTTCCGGTTGTAACTGAAAGATCAGATAGTGCTATTCCGCTACCACCACCTACAATAGTTATAGTTTTAGTAGAACCAGAACCTGAAGCAGTAACTGCAGAACCAACAAAATTTAAAGTTGTTGCTGCGGTTGATAAAGAACTGCCTTCATCCTGAACAGTAATAGCAGATCCGCCGCCTGCAGCTTCTCTTGCTTGTATATATGCAGAATCAATTAAATTTGTAACAGCCGCAGAATCAATACCACCTGTTGCGGCAACAGTTATATTTCCACTTCCTAATAAACTTTGATTGTTAATGGTTTTTATATTTGTACCAGATACTAAAGTTGCTTGAGCATCCGTAATACCATAACCAGAAATAGTAGTTGGGGTGCCTGTGATAGTTGACCAAGCTTGATTGTGTGTATCAGGGGTAAATACTGAAGGAACACCTGTTAAAGATCCATATGCTCCATCAAATGCATCTGTTATTCCATAACCAGCAATAGTTGTAGGAGTACTAGTAATTGTTGACCAAGCTTGGTTGTGAGCAGCCGGCGCAAATGTTGATGGAGTACCAGTCAGTGAACCATATGCTCCATCAAATGCATCTGTTATTCCATAACCAGCAATAGTTGTAGGAGTACCAGTCAGCGAACTAAAAGCGCCATCAAAATTCACAGAATAATCTGGACCAGACCCACCCATACCAGAGTGATTAGTGCAATAATAATGTAATCTTGGTGTTGCAAAATTAACAACAATTTCAGTATATGCTCCAGAACTACCTGGTGTGCCGACTACAGTTACTCCTGTGCTATAAGTTGCTGAAGGACTGTTATTAGCATTTGTTGAAAATCTTAATGGGTGACTTGAGTTACTTGAATCTGACTGGTCAAACCTATATGTTCTTCCTGGTTGTAAATGAAGAACTGGGCTTACAGCTCCATTAAAATGATACTTATTACCAGATCCATATTCATTGGTTGCGCTCGCAACAGTAACAGTTACCTCAGTAATAATAGGAAGTTTAGTTGCTATAGATGCCGACACTGTGCCAGAAAAGTTTGAGTCATCGCCAAGAGCAGCAGCTAATTCATTAAGAGTATCTAATTGAGAAGGAGCAGCATCTACGAGCGCATCTATTTTTAATTGCGCTCTAGCGTCGGCTCTTGCATCCGTATAATATAAATTAGTACCTTCAGATAAATCAGTGGTTGATTTAGTACCAAGTCTAGTATCAAATCTAGTATCTGTATAATAAAGATTAGAACCTTCTGATAGATCATCGGTTGATTTAGTACCAAGTCTTGTGTCAAATCTAGTATCTGTATAATATAAATTAGTACCTTCAGATAAATCAGTGGTTGATTTATTTGCTAAATCTATATTAAACTGAGCAGTATCTCTAGCGGCGGTATAATAAAGATTAGAACCTTCTGATAGATCATCGGTTGATTTGGTACCAAGTCTTGTGTCAAAATCAGTATTATGACGAGTAGTTGTATAATAAAGATTAGTTCCTTCGCTTAGGTCAGTAGTTGATTTAGCAGTAAATGCTGTATCAAACCTAGCTTGAGTATAGAATAAATTACTTCCCTCAGTTACATGATCTGTTGTAGATGGTAGAGTAAAAACACCAGTTGCAGAATCATAGTCTGAAGAACCATTATGTGTACTAAAAGC
>MDSX01064133.1_pt1 | contig 20201 bp, 34 predicted proteins | sample 811141 | NCBI WGS metagenome assembly MDSX01 (sample SAMN05326642, study PRJNA326480) | marine metagenome | isolation source: seawater | place: Atlantic Ocean: South East | collected 2010 | reverse complement strand
ATAATATATAGCTTTATATTTATTCTAAAAGTATTTATTCTAAAAGTATTTATTCTAAAAGTATTTATTCTAAAAGTATTTATTCTAAAAGTATTTATTCTAAAAGTATTTGAATTTTAAAATAAATAAAAATGTAATCACAAAAAATCAACCATGCTATGCTAACTGTGGGGTTCGAACCCACGCGTGCGAACACAAGAGATCTTAAGTCTCCCCCCTTGGACCAACTCGGGCAAGTTAGCGCGAAATATTTAATCAGATTTTCAATTAATAATCTTTTTTACTTGTGAGAACTTGCGCTCTCTTAACAGATCAATTCCGGACAACCTGATTTGAACAAGTGACCAATCGATCTACAGTCGATCGCTCTACCAACTGAGCTATGTCCGGTAACCGAACAAAATAATTTTACTGGAAGCAAATGCAGTTTTCCTAGGAACCATCCCACGTTTTCACGTGCTGCGGCGGGAATCGAACCCGCATCCGGTCATAAATATTGATAATATATTTGCTGTAAACTTCCATATTTATGCTCCAGTGGGGGCTTGAACCCCAGACCTTCGGCTCATAAGACCGATGCTCTACCGACTGAGCTACAAGAGCACATCAGACACTAATACACACCTCCACATATTATTATTAAGGTTTTTCTCTAAGTTAATTTTTATAATGTTATTTTAAGTTTTTACAATCTTCGCATATGAAAATATTCCAATTTTTAATTACACTTTGTGAATTATATCCATATACATTTTTCAAGTTACAAATATAACAATCACCATTTGTTTTTATAATGATTTGTTCTAATGGAGCTATTTGATATTTTGTTTTTTGTTTTTGTTTATTTAAAAAGTTTCCCATTAAGATTTTTGGAGAGAAAAATATTTTATAATTAAGCAACTTGTAAATAATAAGAAGTTAACCAGACTATAAAAAAAGGGGCTGCTTTTAAATCCAAATACGCAAGCAAGGCAATAATAAATGCTGTTAATCCTGATTTTGTAGCATCTCTTATACGGTCTGATTCCTCGTCATCTCCCTTCATATAAAATAATGTATATGCACAGAATCCTATAATAGTAAAAAACATACCTAAAAAACGATAGTTAGTTAGTAATTTTTTTACTAATTTCTTCTTTTCTGGATCAAATGCTAAAATTAAACATGTAATTGCTACAAATATACTCATAGATATTACAAACTCTGAACGCGGTGGCGAATTTACCTTTTTCTTCTCAGATGAATGAACTTTTTCACTTCCAAAACTACTCATAATATATATAGAATTCATATAAAAATTTTCATAATATATATATAAATGTGGTTTCCTGAAGAACTTTGGAGAGAAATTTGTGGATTTTTAATACATAATATAACAAAACACGGGAAACATTTAAAAATATATAATAAACATGTTGTAAATTTTAATAAAGTAGTTCAAGATTTACCTAAAAAACATATACCTGAAAACGGACCTAGAATAATATTTGGTTCAAACAAACACTGTTATAGATTTTTGAAGTTTTTATACAATTTACAAATACCATCCTGGAATACCTATAAACTTATCATTGAATATATACCATATACTGATGAATTTGATAATGATACCTATCCAAAAATACCTAGTATCCGCGCCTATTATCACCTATTAACATAGATATTATAAATATAATCGCCATAATAAACATAAATATTAAAGTGGGTGCGTCACTCATTTGACGGATTGCTTCAAGTTCTTCGGGACTCATAGGATCGTAAAAATCTTCCATATAATTATTATTTTTAATTACTTTTTATATTCAATTTTCTTATCATTTAAATGCATTTTGTCTATTTATATATATATGGTTAATGAAAATCTAGCAAAACAAGTACAAAATAGAGAAATACATGGTTCGCGTATAAATTATAGGGAAAGCAATCCTAAAGAAAAATGTATTATTTGTGGTGTAACTACAGAACATAGAAAAAATACCCACGTTGAAAATCGTGGGACTTATGTGCAAGGATGTGGACAGTTATGCAATAGTTGTTATGCTGCTTGTTATAATACTTCGACTGTTGATTGGTATATGAATTATCTGACTGAATAAAATATTTAGATTTATATATGGGAAATTGTTTAAAAACTTGCTACGAAAATGTAAATGAAATCGGTCCTAATCCGCGTAGATTTACTTGCCCCACATGTAATAAAAAAAAATGGAGAACTGTATATTCATATCAATATGTAATAACACACGGTTGTAATATATGTAGGCTTAAAGCCAAATATAAACCTATAATAGAAGAAAGATATGGGCGGAATATAAAAGTTTCTGTTCCGGTAGAAAAACCAAAAACTCATAAAACAACAGGTAGATATTATGAAGTAGAAATATAAAATTGAATAATATTAAATACAACTATTTACTATTATATAAATATGACCGACGTCCAACTTGAATTTTTCGAATTTGCGACTTCTATTAGTCCAAAACTAGTAAATATAAATGCTTTTAAAAATCTAGAAAGACTAAAGGATGCTCGTGTATTTAATATACTATTTGGATTTGAAGACCATTCATTTACAAAAAAACCATTAGAAAAAAATGCTAGAGGTGCTATAACTCTATTAAAAAACCTTGATATATCATATAATAATTGGATACTATTTACAAATTTTATAATCAACAACCGTATAGAAGGTCTAGAAGAATATAACAAGTTTAAAGATGGACCAAAATATAATGGTTTAACGCATAATTTGAATGAATTAGATAAAATATGCAATAAATTAGGTGGAATTCCAATATTTGATAAATTTATAGAAGACTTTTACGAAGGGGATAAAATCAAACCAGAAAATCAAAATTTTATGAAACCAGAGCAAGATATAGATAGTAGTTATGTTTGGATGATTTATAACGATGTGGGAGTTGCTTCTAGTTATACACATTTTGTACGAACCATTTGTCCTCCATACTTGGGATGGACTTGTTCTGGAAGGGAAAATGATCTCTGTTATTTTAGAAGACCACGTAATATAATTATACCTCAAATGGGTCCACCGAATTATACTCCACCAGATACTAGCGATGAAGAAGAGATAGGACATGAATTTAACGAGCAAGGTATGCCTATTGAGGAAGAAGAGGATTTATAAATGAAAACTCTTCAGGTTTGATTTGAAATACATTATGTCTATCTTCGTCATTACGTGGATGTGCGAAGTAATATAACCGATCTCCTATATGAGACCATTCCTTTCCATATTTTGATACATTAAACTTTAGCTCGAGATTAATACATCCTTGCTTGTTTAAAACAATTTTGTCTTCTCCAGAAATAATATTTAACTTTTCCATTTAAATATAATTATCAAGTTTTTTTTAACTCCTTTTATTTTTCTCTCCAAATCTTTTCTGTCTAAACTTTTTTGAAATGGATATAAACATTTTGTACTAATATTTTTTATAATACATGAAAGAGTGTTGTAATATAATAAGAGATAACCTTTGTTTTTGTTGGGCTCAAGTAAAAGCCAAATGGCATGACGATTTATTAATAGGAACAGAACATACTAGAAAAATTATACCTGATTGTAGAACACCACAAATGGAAAATGCTAATGGATTAACACAAGAAGAAAAGGTAGCTATAGTATGTAGTGATCCAAAATTTGGTATGTTTTCACTTATGAAATATCATTTAAGACGTGGATATACAAACGATATATTAAAGAAAAAAAATACATTTTATTGTTCACATACATTTTCTTTGTTGGCATTTTTACCAATAATAGTCTTTATTATTCAGTGGTCTATTTATATAGCACTTATAGCAAATGAAGTTCGTGAATATGATAAAGGATTTTGTCCGAATGATTCCACTTGGGAAAAGAAAGTAATCATGTTTGCTGTTAGCATGTTGTATTTTGTTCGTTCTTTCTTTTTATGGGATAATTTGACGGATAGAACACGGTTAAATAGAATGGTTCCTGCCGTAGATATTTGGATTATGCTTGATACCTTTCAAGAATTCGGCTTCAATCTAATAGTATATCTGGCAAATATTTGGATTATTTTCAGTAATGATGAAGTTCAAGAAATGATATTAAATGCGCTTGCTATGGAATTTTTAATGGATCTAGATAATGAATTTGAAACTATGTACTTGGAATATTTACCAGAAGTAGGAGAGGATATATACGATAATGTATTTATTACACCGGCTCAAAATAAAGAAAAACTTGAGAAACGTAAAAAAAATTGTTGGTTTAATTGCGCGCGATGTACTTTCTATCTACCTTTTAAATTTTTAGTTTTAAGTTTATTAATATTTCCTTCATTTTGTATATTTATGGCGATTTACGGACCTTTGTGTAAGTAGATTCATTATAATTACTCCAATATGACGTTATAAATTTAGCATAATCATTATCTTTATTATCATTCTTGTCAGGATGATATTTTTTCATTAAACTATAATATACTTTTTTGGTTGTATTATTCATCCACTCTTGAATATCTAATGGTACACAATCTAACGAATTTAATAGATTAAATAAATTTTCTTGGGCTCGAAAATTAGGTATTTTTTTTTGATATTGCCCTTCTTCTCTTTTTCTTCGCTGTTCTTCACGCCATTTATTATATGTATAATGAAAACGTTGCTTCCTTTCCTCTTCCTCTCTACGTTTTTTCTCTTTTGCTACCTCTGCCTTATTCACTTTCTTCTTTTTAAATTTTTTCCTTTTCACTTTTTTTACAGGTTCATTTGTAAATATTTTCAACTGTTCTTTTAATTTTAATAATTCGTTATATAATTCTGGACTTGGGTTTTTATCATATTGTACTTGTTTTTTTCTAATTTTTTTTTTAATTTTTCTAAGTGGATTGCTTGTAGTTTCAGGTATTTTTACCTGATCTTCTTCTTGAAAAGCTTCCCACTGATTACTCATTATTAATATGTATAATAACCTAATATATATTAATAATTTATTCAATTTTCCATAAAAAAAGCCTTAACACCTGCTCCATTTTTTATTTTTATTTATATTTTTTCACCCTTCATTTTAAGGTATTTAGCCGCACCAGCAGCATGTCTCCACATATATTTACTACGATACTTCCATCCTGCCCCAACAGCTTCCTCACTCATAAAATACAAATCACCTCCCTTAATTACAGTTTGAAATGACTTGCCTACCATATTACTATTATGAAACATTCCAAATTTCATAGGCATACTTGCTCCTACCCTTAAACAAGCTACACAAACCCTTTCAGTATCACCATGAGGACCAATTCCATTTTTTTTAGGATCATCATATTGATTACCCTCTACTATAAGGTCATTATCCTTCATTAAAATCTCAACACTTTCCTTCAACCTTAAAACTAACGGAGAACGTTCATAACCAATAATAGTACCTTTCTTATTCTCATAATCAGGTTGCCTATCATTTGGACCATAACACACATTCGCCCTAGCATTCTTGTTAAGGACCTTTTTCCTTCTTGTATCATAATATTTTCTATCCCATTCATAACTTTCCATTTCCTTAATAAATGCCTTATGTTGTTTCCTACCTAAAAAGTCTCTTACCACCATCAAATAAGCATCTTTTGGTCTCTTGCTTTCCTCAATTTCTACTCCCTCAAGACACAACTCATTCAAATTATATAAATCCACTTTTTTTCCAAAAATATCCTCCAAAATTTTTTTACCATAATTAAGCTTATTTATATCCCATCCTTCTCCTTTATTTCTCAAACTTCCCAAAAATTCCATTCCTGTATGATTTTCACCGCCATTTCCGACAGTTAAAGACCAAGTTTTACTTGACATTTCGTTATTTAATTTACTTAATATACTCATTTATAGTAAATATAGGTAGAAAACCAAAATATTCAATTTTAATTTCATTCGGAAAATTGAATATAATATTCAATGTTATAATAACATATAAATAATTAAACTTGACTTACAATGGATCCTTCAGGAAATATGATGAGCCTTCACACCCTTCCGCACAAGAAGGAATATGTGTTATTCTTAGATACTTCTATGCGACAAACTTGTAGTGTAAATTGTCCTTTAGATATACCGGAACTAAAAGACCAAGGAATAGAAATGGAATTAGATGCCCTAGCTATGGTTCGAGAAATGCAACCAGATCAATATGATAAATTAACAAAACAACTAGAAAACGATACATTTAAGTTTGTAGGGCACGTAAAAAATACACTCGTATATTTTGGATGTAAACCGATGATTAAACGAGGAAATCAATATTTACAAGATAATATACCTGGAGCAAGAATAGTTATGGTTGTTATTACCGATCAGTTAGAAAATAAGAAAATTCCAGAAATAGCTCCATTCAGAGAAGTATTAAAATATAAACCTCTAACATCTGGTCCTTTTGGAGAATCAATAGGTTCATTTATAATTTCAAACTGAATTATATACAGGAGCATCTAATATATTTCTATGATGTGGGTGTTCTTTACAAAATTTTTTTCCAAACAATTGTGTTATTATTATACCAAATAAAAAAGTAAAAATATATGAGCCAGGTAAAACAATAGAGGCAGTATCATTTGAAAGAAAACAAGAACTATTAGACATATTATATTTACTTAATATAATATATCGCTTAGTGACTTTTTTTTAGTGCCTTTTTATCATCAAGAAAATTGAACAAAATTAATAGCGTTAACATATCAACATTAACAAACACAAGAACAATTAATCATGACTTGCTTTTCATATGCCCTTGGTAAAACTCTTTTCGCAAAAATGACGAATATCCCAAAATCTTCTGTCCCAAATGAACACGCCCATTGGAACAAAGTTGTGTGGGAATGGTTGTCTTTGGTAGCTGAACGAATTGCCGATGACTTTTATTTCAATGCTCTTATGGATAGTCATATCCCTGATCCTTCTCCAGACACGCTTGAGTGTAAATTTTCACAACTTATTACAAAACTTAAAAATAACTGTAATGCGTTTCAAAAAGTTCCACTTGAAGAACGCAATAACACGCTTCAGTATTTGGACACAATTTCTGAAGACTACTGTAGTGAAAAAATATTTGATATTCATGACTTTGCTGATATTGTTAGCTTTTCTCCATATAGGATACAACTATCAATTAACCGTTTCTGTAGTTCAACCTATTATAATTATGAAAACACATGGTCTGTAAATTTAGAAAACGAAACAGAAAATGATGAAGAAAATAACAATTATATAGACTTAACTGAAGAAGATACACAAATTGTCCATCCTCTAGATCAGGAAGAAGATTATAGTTCTATGCCGGAATTATTATCTTGTGATGAAGATACAGATACAGAGTGTGAAACAGATTGCGAAACAGATTGTGAAACAGACAGTGAAAACGATAATATATATCAATATAACACTCCTTCTATTTGTGTTTAATGAGGAAGTTCTTCGTCAAGTCTATCTTCACTTAATAAATTTTTTGTATTAAATATTCGTCTCTCTAAAGCAGTATATACCTTTGTAAATACATCCATACTTTTTGTCCCAAATACATATTTTCTTTTATTTTTATAATAAAGTGTAAATACCATGTTATCATTTATTTTTGTTATACCTGATAATTCACATTTATCTAATTTTAAAAATTTTGTCGTTACATATTTTGGCGTACCATTGCTTTTTCTTTTTACAATTATTAATTTACTACGACGTAACATGAAAAAACGTTCGCTCCACTTTGAAAAAAATTTTTTAGAAGTAACCTTTAAATAAATCATTCCTAATATTTCACCATCATGTTCAACAATTTCATTAAAATTTACACGAATTTTTTGAGAATCTGACTCGCTAATTAAAACTCCTACCATTTATATTATCTTCCAAAATATTTTCAAATTCATACTTACAAACCTCTAAATAAGGCTTTTCAACATATATTCTAAAAAGTATCTCACTTGTAGTAGAAGGCGCCATAAAGGTATTGTATTTTTCTACGTTATATCCTGTGTAGTCAGACCCTTTAAAATATACAACATTTTTCAAGACATTTTTAAAACCAAATCCAATTTTTATTTTTTTAAAATACAATTTACAGCTCTTTTTACGCATTTTTTCTATAAATTGTCTATAACTTTGTTCCATAATACTACCTATATTAGACATTTGTTCTTCATGTAAAACATCTTCGTGTAAAAGTTTGGGAAACTCTCTTTTATCAAATTCTTCTTTCATTTTAATAACTTCATCGTTTATGGGCATATTAATAATGCTATCTGTTAAAGAATTCCAAGGAATTTGAAACTCTAAAACTTTCTTTAAAATTTTTTTCAAAGAATATTCTCCTGCCTTAACTGTATGATGATTATATACTTTTTTATGTAATCTATATCTACTTGCGAATAAAGACAATACTTCATCTTCTAATTTATTAGGCCATCCTAGAACTAAAGATCCATTAAACTGAACAACTCTAACATCATGAATTAGTCTCAAATATTTTTCATTTAATCCAAATCCTAAATGATAATTATCTCGCTGAATGTAATCTATTTTATCTACATCAATAGAACAATGTTTATTACTTACAATTTGATATTTATAGTTTCTTTCTAATTGCTTTGGGGGTTCAATACAATCATTTATAAAATTAATTTCCTTTTCTGTAAAAGGAAGACTATACTTTTTTAACATTTTGGATAGTATATCTTGTCCACGCTTTTCATGGTGATATGTTGGTGAAAACTCATCATCATACAAATGTGAAAATGGACCGTGGCCTATATCGTGAATTAATCCGGCTATTTGTATCAATTCTATTTCATTATCTGTAATTTGTAACTCAGGTTGATTTTTTTGTAAAGAAGTTACTAAAATTTTTGCTAAATGACTAACTCCCAAACTATGTTCAAAGCGTGTATGATTCGCCGAAGGATAAATTAAATATGTTAATCCAAGTTGTCTTAAACTATGGAGCCTTTTAAACTCAGGGGTATCAATTATACATCTCATACGAGGTGTAATTGATATAAAACCATATAACGGACAGTTAATTTTCTTATTCATTTTTGACTATAAAAAATTTATTTTATAAGTATTTTAAATCAATTTTCTAAAATTAATAATCTTTAAGAATATAATGTTGAATTGCGTTACTATAAAATGTCGAAACAGATACTTGCCTTCCATTATCAAGAATTATTGTATTTTTAGAATTATTTTCCATTAGATAATTTTCTATATTTTGCCAAGAGAATGCCGGACATTCTCTATAAATATGAACCATTTGGTTTAACTTATCTTCAGTGAGTGATGAAAATACTCTTTTTACCAATTCTTCTCCATGAATAGGGATATAAATTGTCCTACACATACTAATAAAATCCTTTACCATTTGGTTTTAAATAATACAATAAAAAAAATTTTATAATATTTATATCAATTTTACTTATATTTACATCTTATTACGAACATTCTTGTTCATCTCCTCATACTCTTTCTTCTTTTTCTGTCGCGCATTATAATACTCATTATACTTTTGTGTCCGTTTTCCTTTCCTGCCCTCCCAAACCCTAATCCATCTATTAGATTGTACTTCATATCCCATACCATTTGTCTTAACATTTATAGAACATCCCAGACCTTTTATGTCTTCTGTCTGCGATACAATTGGAAGCATAATTGTATTTTTACTTGAAAGTGTATAAACATATACTTGAAATTTCTTACCTCTATATGTTGCGTGAGTAAAATATTTTTTTCCATCTTGCTCTGCCTCCAGAACCCATCCATTATCCATCATCTCTTCTTGTAGAGATCGATACTTATTATCTCCACTATTATCTACAATTTTTTTTGTATATGGAAGAAATTTATTATCACACGTATTATCCAAATCTCCAAAAGTTTCTAGAAGTTCAATTGTTTTTCTATTTTTATCCATTTCTTGTCGAGCTGCCCGTTGTGCTACCCATTCACTACCTCCTACCATAGGACCATCATATTTGGGAGCAACCTTTTTTTCAACACGTTTATAATTACGGTTGTTACGACCGCGGCCTCTACCACGACCGCGACCACCGCGACCACCACTTGATTGACGTTGAGTTCTACTAGACATAATGTATATATTAAAGGGGTTTGTTTAAGTTCGTTTGCTTAAAGATAATTATTTGTGTATGAACCTATTTTACACAACAAAAAAGTTTTCAATTTTCAGATATTAGTATTTGTATTTTACTTGACCGTGTAAAATATAAATATATTCAACGCTCGAAACAGGGGTCGAACCTGTGACCTCACGATTAACAGTCGTGCGCTCTAACCAACTGAGCTATTCAAGCAAGTAATAAAAATTTTGTAACTAGGCACCAGATATAATACTCTCACTCCAATTAATTATAATATAAATTCTTTAAATAGTTTTTTATACAACTTCTTCCTCAACTAAATCGTAGTTAATGTCTTCCTCATCTTCACTTGTAGTTTCCCTATTCCTTTTACAACTCCGTTTTATCTTTTTATTTGTTTTTTGAAGATTTTTGTTGCGATATTTATTACCATACTCAATATCTATATCTCCTTTTTTTAATTTTCCTTTTGTAAATCCATAATCAAATAGATTATTACCACGTGTAATTTCTAATACATCATAAACCATATCTTGTTGTTTATGAATTAATTCAACACCGCGTTTATATCCATCATTATATCCAGTCATCCAGGGAACTTTTTTCATTGTCTTTTTAAATGTAATTAATGGTCTCGACATTCTTTTCTCCTTTTCAGATAGTTCCATATCTACTTCTTCAATAGCCATAGAAGCCCCTATTACTAATCCCTCGGTATATTCTATTTGTTCATTTAGTGAAATTTGACGCTTCATTAAAGCATCAGTCGTCCGTTTTAGTTTGACATATTCCTTATGACGTCTGAAAAATCTATCAGCAGTAATTAAATACTTTGAGTTAATATCACTTATTTCACGATCATATTCTGCATCTGTAAGTTGAATACGTGTAGATAATTTATATCTGCAACTTGGACAACTAGCATTAGTAGTCATCCAACGTGGAAAACATTTACTACACATTTTATGACCACATTCCATATTTACAATATTAAATATTTCCAAATCTTTATAACATACCATACAATTACCCCCAATTTCTCGCTCGGTATTTGTTCCATTATTAATATAAGACCGGACAATTTCATTTTCCTTGGTTTCTATAGTATCATCACTATTATCTGTATCTGTAGAAGAGTCAATATCACTTTCAATCTCTCCAAGATGATCGTCTTCAATAATAATAGTATTCATTATTCAATATAAAAAAATTTATTGTTATTAATTTAATTCAATTTTATCGCATAATATTATTTCGTGATCGCCTGTGTGTTATAAAATATTCTCTAAATGACCTTTCCAAGCTGGGGGTAACCCATTGATTATGTAATAATACTCTATCTTCAACTGATTGATACATATTACGTGTCGATATTTCTTCTAACACAGGCATTTCATCATCCATTTCGTCGTCTTCTTCTTCATAAAATAATGAGCATAAACTACTTGAAAAATTCATTTTATTAAAATTATATTTATTTTTTTGCCTTTTAATTTCCCTATTTTTACGTTTTCTCTCTTGAATTATAAAATTTTTTATAGCTATAGCAAAACTAATAGAATTTTTAAATCTTTTATTATCTTTTTTATTCGCACCAACAAATAAATAAAGAATTTTCTTATAATGATACATAAGTTGCCGATTATTTACCCGTGTTTCTTCTTCTTTACGATCTAATGTTTCGTCTATTTTCACTTGTACATATTTCATAAGACCGTAATTTCCTTTATTTATTTTCAACAACTCATTAAATTGTGCTTTTTTTTTATAAATTTCGTTATTCAATAGATTAATATTTGATTCAACTCTTCTATTCCTGGCCCTAACTCTTTCTAATTCATCATATGCCCCTTCTACTTGACTAATAATATTTGACCGATGAGACAAAAGTTCCTTCATATTCATAATTTCTTTGTTTTCTTTTGAGTTACAAAATATATTTTCTCTACAACACGGACAAGTATTTTTTACTTTGGTCCATTTAAAGAAACAGTCCTTACAACAAGGCATTGTACAGCAATTTGTATTAATAACATTTTTCATAGTTAATGTTTCAGTACATAATAGACATTCAGTCATCTTGATGTATGTAGTATTATATTTATAATATTTTTGTTATTATGTAGATACTATTCAATTTTATGATTTATTTTTTTTGCTAGCGTTTAATTATAATGAAAGTTGATGTTGATTGTAAGGAGCGTATAAAAATTGCGTTTACATTTTTATTACAAAGTTACAAAGTTTTAATGGGTTCTATGGTATTATTATTTGTCCCACGTGGTTGCGATGATCATATTTGTAGTATAACAGACAACTTATATAACACCGAAAGTGTTAATTTAAGTGGTTTAGTATTTAATTTTATAACGGTACTATCGTTTATAACTGTTTATATAGCAGAATTAAGACGTGAAAATTGGTGCGTTCATAATTTTGATATTGATCATAATGTAAGTGATAATAATTTAGCAATTATTTTAAAAGATAATACTCAACTAAGTAATACGTTACATTATTACAATAGAGTGTATAAAAATACGACATTGGGTTGTTTATTTATTTTTATGATAAATTTTGTAATATCAAATATTATTCTTTACAATGATGAAGTGTTTTGGACAGTAGGGTTTGTCCCATATTCTAGTTACATGATCCTTGTATTGATGAAAATATACAATTGTTACTATATAGCAACACATTCTATAGCTAATAATAAAGCATTAAGTGCTTATATGACTGAATTCAGTTCATTTAATATTATTGACGAAGATATGTTATCTATTGAAGATAAACAAGAAAATAATGAAGATGAACAAGAAGAAGAAGAAAAAAATGAAATTATTGCCCCATTACCAATTATGATACCAAATCCATTACCTAATGTAGTTTAATTTAAATATTATTTGATATATATATGTATAAAACCATGAATTTGAAGGAATATGATGATGAAGATGAGTGTATAATTTGTTTTGAAGTTATAGATAGTAGTAAAAAATATGTTCAATGTTGTTCTTGTATGAAAAAATATCATTATAAATGTATTTGCGATTGGAATAAAAAGACACAAGAAAAAAAGGTTTGTCCTACTTGTCAGCAAAAAGAATTACTAATATATACTTATGAAACTAGATTTCTCGGTAGATGTCTTCCGATGTTGTATGATAATCCCATATACTTAAAAATAAATGAATTTTGAAAATTGAATTAATATTTTCATATAAAAATATTAATATAAAACATAGTATAATCTACTAATATGGCTCAACCACGACACCTTGAAAACAAAAAAAATTCTTATTTAAAAAACTGTCCAAGATTGAGTGTAAAAGAATGTTCGGAAATAAATTTTGATTTTACAGAAGATACTTATAAAAATATACAAAATATGGTAGAATCATATCCTGGTTTAACTGCCGAGGAATATGTTAATAAGGCAGACTTTTATGATTTTACAGCTAATTCCATTATACAGGCATTTAAATTATTCAACACTTGGAAACAAACTTATTATAATATATGTGGTCCTTTTATTTGTAAAGATAATAGATGGTTTCCTGTTTATTCTAAAAAATATGTAGATACAATAAGACTAGCAACAGAGAATTCTATTTTAAGAAGTCATATAAAAAAATTGGAAAATCAATTATCTACCAAGGACTTCTCAAAGAATTTGTCCAATTAATAGTCGAATTATCTACTCTATTTATTCGTTTACCAGCTGGTTGTTTAATTAATTTTTTATTTTCTTCTTCCTTCTTATCTTCGGTAGTTTTTTTTTTCAAATTATTTTCTATTTGTCTAGTCATTATTCTTATTTTTTCAAGTAAAAATTTATTTTGAGCATTCATATATACATAACAAGAATTTAATAAAAAATTTTATATTTATTTATTATTAAATCATTTAAAGTCCATTTTTATCATTATACTCAGCAATAGCCTTCTCATATCTCTCCTTATCTGCTAATGCTAGAGTATTCCATTTTCCCTTATCTCCATCTTTGAGTTTTTTCCAAGACTTTCCTAATGCCTTAGCAATATTTCCAATATTAATTTTTACTCCTTTTTTCTTCTCCTTTTCTAAAAGTGCGGGACGATGTTGATCGCAATAATACATAAAAGATGTCTTAGCTCTCTTGGGTTTATTTGGATCCTTGGGAGCTTTAATTTTTAATTTACTGCCTAATATTTTTTCCATTAATTCAGGAATTTTATCAACCGCTCCACACTCCATTGCTACGATCTTGAGAACACTTGCATGTGACTCAAACCATAAATCATTAAGACTCGCTGTGTTGTTATGAAACAAATAACTACTCATTTTTATAATATATTATATTGATTTCTTTTTAATCAATTTTACTAATATATATTAAAAGTATTAATATCACCACTCGATTTTTTTCTTGGGTTGTGAATTTGGAGAATGAACTTGAAGTCTAAGTTCATTTAATTTTCCATTTTGTGTAATTATTCTAATATTATGTATTTCTTGTGTATGCATTTTCATATAATCACAAAATAATCCAAAATCATAAGAACCGTTAACAGATACTCGTCGTTTAAATAATAATATCTTTTCATCTCTTTCCATATTTAACAATATTTCTATTTCTTGTTTCTTTTTTTTTTTATCTCTTTTAAATTTTAATATATTTTCATTGATGAGTTTTTCTTTTAAATTCCAATTCTTATTCTCTATATATTCTAAATTTTTTTCTAATATAAATTTTTTATTATTAAATTCAAGTATTTTTATATCATTCATTAAATCCTTGATTTTTCTTTTAATATGTATATCTGATATCTGGTATAACTCCTTATTTTCTAATTCATAATGTTTGTTTTTTTCTATTTGTTTAAATAGTAACTTCATTTTTTCAAAATCATCAATGCATATATCTTCGGGACAAATAATTATATTTTGTTTACTTATTCCACTTCCCATAATATAATTTATTACTACATAATATTAATAAATTATTACCACATAGAACCTATATTTCTATATGTTTTTTGTTTTTGTTTGTTCCAAATAGGTAATCTTGTATTTACTCTGGATATAGTACTTAATGTTTTTGTTCTTGAATTACGATTTCTTCGCGTGTTAAATATAGTATTCATTGGATATTGTATATTATTCGTTATTATATCCCTTTTTGATTTATAATGACTGAATTTCTGAGTTTTCCACTGCCTTGCTTGATATTCTTGTAATTTTTTCAACTCTTCTAGTTGATCTTTCAAATCATTATCTGTGAAAAATCCGGATATTTCATTTTCATTACTAAATGATACATGTTTTTTCTCATTTTTTTCTTTTAAATATTCGAAAAATTCTAAATCATTGACTTCGCTTTCCATATTTTTTATTTTTTCCTTTGCTTTATTCTTTACTAATTTGGATTCCTTTAGTATTGATTTCTTTTGCTTTTTTGGTTTAAGTTTTTTATTTTTTTTATTATTAATCGGTAACTCTATAACTTCATCTTCTGTTGAACTAATATCATCATCACTATCATAATCATTTACTTCAAATTCTATAGGCATTATATAATAATTAAATATTTTTTAGTGGTAAAAATTGTTCAATTAATAAATAGTTTAACATTCATACAAGTTTTTATCGATTGTTCTACCATACTTTTTATATAATCACAAGTTGTATTTTCAGTTTTAAATTTTTCAAAATGATTTGGTTTTATTTTTCTATTTCTCATCCTACATAAAGTATCCGCAACTTCATGTTCTTTTTGACTAACTAATATTTCATTTACTACTTTTCCTGACCTTAACTTCATATATTATTTATTATTTACTTCGCTTTAAGTTTTTTTTCTTTCGCCTTTTTCTTGACTTTTTCCTTTTAAATCTAATTTTTTTTGTTTTACGTAATCCCAAAACTTTGCGTCTCCTCTTACAGGTAAAAGATTTAATTTTTAAATTCCTATTTTTTAAAACTGAATATGTACATATACCAATAGCAGGTGTTTCATTATTCTTAAATTTCTTTGTTACTTTTTTAATACAAGAACAAAGTTTTCTAGAAATCAAGTCTTCTCCTTTTTTTTGTATTAATCTTTTTGATTTTGGTAAAGGGAATCCATAATGATGAATTATTGTTTTATAATCTTCCTGAGAAAGTTTCTTCATTAATATTTGGAGAGAAAAATGTTATTTATTTGTGTGTTTTTTTACTATTTTTATTCCATTACAACAATTTCTTTATCATATTTCAACTTTAATCCAATAAGAACAAGAGATAAAAAGATACAAATAGCATCACAAACTATTAATGGAACATTTACATTATCAAAAATAGCATATAAAACCCATGTTATATGGTTTAAAACACCAAGTAATAAAAACAACATTGATATATCCTTTGTTCGTTTTGTTTTTATAGAATGATATATTTGAGGTAACTTCATACTGACTGTAAATACAGTAGCCACTGTGCCTGCTACAGTTCTTTCAATAGACATTAACTAACTATAAAAAGATTTATTTAAAACCATTTAATAAATAATTTACAAGAATTAATAATGGAGGCGGAAAGATGTATTATATGCTTGGAAAGCACACCAATAAAAGGTTGTTTTAAAAATGATAATATTACACATATTCCTTGTACTTGTAATGCATACGTTCATGAATATTGTTTTCATAAAACCAATAATGTTAATAAGTGTTTTATATGTAAAAATAAATATGTATATTCATTTGGCCATCACCCTAATAATAAACCTTGTTGTAAAAAAATAGATTGTAAATTTAAAAATAAAAAAGAAAAAATAAATAATCATATGAAAACTACATTATTGCGATTATCTATTTGGTTAAGAAACATATGTGGAACTATAGATCGTTTGTTTATGTATTTATATAATCCAATTTCAACATATGAATGTTTTAACACAATATTGGCTTGGATTTATTCTATATTAATGTTAATTATAATTGGTATTTTTGTTTTTTTTGTTCTGATGATTGGTGGTTATTTTATAAACTTGTTTATTTGTTGGGTTGGAGCAAGTTATTATATAAATGAAAATGTTGACTGTATAATACCAATTAACAATGGATTACTATATCTTTTAGGTTTTGTGGGATTTCCTTTATTAATGTGTTGTTTTGCTTGTTTTATAAGTTGTTTTAAAGCTATTTCAGAACCAAATAGAATTGGAATTCTTGTTGTTTAAAATTGAAATCCAATAATAATATATAAGTAGTAACAAAATGGATCCTTCTACTATGTTAGTAATGAAACTTATATTATTTGAAGTAATTCTTCCAATAATATCATTATGTATTATTGCGTATATAAATATGGAATATATTCGCATTATGTTGTTTATTAGTTGTTCTACTTGGATAATTGTTAATTTGGAAAATGTAATCAGTAAAACCTTTAATTATTTAACTACTTTTCCTTTTAATCAGGTTATGTTTGGACCTCCGCGTGAAACTTTTGATTAAATTTGAAGGGTTCTTCTTCTAATTTGTGTTCCATTGGGGGTTGTAATTCCTTCTTCAATTCTATAAACAGGTCGAGCATTAGTTTCTATAATAAGATTTTTATTAGCAGGTTTCGCCATAGGAATTGAGTTATGTAAACTAGTAGTTCTAGTCATTTCTATATCTTCTTGATTTTCTTCTGGTTCATCTTTACATATTTCACATAATGTACAGCAACAAAAACAACACATTTTTATTTGATCACCATATCCACAACAAAATAAATCATCAATAAATTCTTCAATCATATCCTTTAACCAGCACCTCCAAATACATATCAATGCCGCAAACACACTAAACCCCAATGTTACAAAAAACCCAATTTGAATCCAAAAGCTCATAGGATGAACCTCATTACAGTTACAGGTTTCATTTTTGTAGTATGCGTGATTATTAGTATCATAACTATTATAATTATTAGAAGGATTGTCTTCTTTATCATTTATCGGTACCTTTATAATAACTTGCTTGTATTTTGTCTTATTAATCCAATGAGTTCTATTTATCCAATTTATTTTAATTATATTTGTAACATTTTTCACGTTTGTGAAATTATATTTTTCTCTCCAAATTATTTTAGTCAAAACTTTTGTAATATTTTTGATATTTGTTTTATTAATATAATTAAACTTTTCTATAAGATGAATTATTTCATGTGTCACATTAACATATCTTGTTTTATTAATATAATTAAGTATATCTACAATGCGTGTTTTATTAACATAATTAATTATTTCATTTATGTTTGATATATTTTTGTAATTATAAAATGTTTCATTTAAATAAAGAATTATAGTTTTATTAATATATTTGTATAGTGTTTTATTAACAAAGGTATATACTGTTTTATTGGTAATTGTTTCACAGGTAGCTTTACAAATAGGACTCATATGATTGTGTCCTGATCCATGAGAAGCAGGGGGCATATAAACTCTATTATGTAATGTGTCATAATAACATCCACTTACTGGATTTTCAGGATGAGGAATACCTTGGAAACTTTTATCACTTGCTACTTCTTGTTGTGCCTTTTTACATTCATTAAGGTTTTTGATATGTGAAAATCCAATAGGACAAGTATTGGTTCCAGATATTTTAATTTGGTAAGGCGTATATTTTAATTTCTGGATATTAATATAATTTGTTACATTTACGATATTACTAACATTAACGTATCTACTTTCTAAGGTGTAATGTCTAATAGGTAACATATAAGTAATACATTCGTTGGCGTAATTACCCCATTGAGTTTGTGTAATCCAAGTAAAATTATAAGGATCGGGGCATTCGTAAAATCTACAGTGATAAGCTTCAGTAGGTAATTTAGTATTATCTCCATATCGAGAAACCATATTACATTTTCCTGTTTTTTCTTCAATGCATTTGGTTTTACAATTAGGAAGAGTTCCCCATAAATAATTTCCAACATTTGCAGCATTTGAAAACGGACAATCAGGTCTTTTTCCTGTATGTTTAGTATCTTTATACCATATACTATCAGGAATACTATATGTATCAGGTTGGACGTAATCAACTTGTGCGTTACCAACAGAAGAACAACTAACTCCCTGGACACATTTAAAAGTTACTGTAGATGGACAACTAACACATTCACAAGTTGTTCCCAAAGCTTGAGGACACCAAACAGTAATTGTTTTACAATCTCTTTGACCAGAAGCCAGACAAGTTAATTTAAATGAATTAGATTTTTTAGCATTAACAGTACTAGATTGATACGCGTCGTGACCACTTCCTTGAGTTTTAATCAAACAATCATCTCCGACACCACAGTTTAAAACAGTATTTTTACAGGTTCTCTCACTATTAGAAGCACCGCAATAAATATTATATTCACCTGTCCAGACTTCATTTCTACATGCGTCATGTCCAGTACAATAAACATTATCGGAAAATACATAAATAGGATAAAATATAAATAAAAATATTATACTTAATGTTGTTTTCATTAAGTAAAATAAGTTATATATTTTTAAATAATTGTTTGTACTAATAATTCTTGAAACACTGTCTTATGCATACTATACCACCAATTTCCAAAACTATTAATTAATATAATTTTATCTAATGGTTTCATAAATTTTTTATGTAATGTTAGACCATTATGGCTTAAAACTAAATAATCTCCTCCAAATTCGGAGACACTAATATAATAGGTAGCATTTGTATATTTTCCTGTTTTATTAACAACAATACCACCACGTCGTGAAATAAAATTGTTATAATGCTGTTGAATTGTATGATTATTATTCGGTATACCGTAAATAAAATCTCCAACATAAAATTCAGGAACCAAAAAAAATGATTTTATTTCTCTCCATAATTCTTCTGGGAACCACATTTAATATAATATACAGTAACTTTTTATATTTATTTTATATATATGATGAAGTGTGATGACTCAATGATGAAATATACTGGTTATTTACATATTTTAGCTTTGATGGTTGCTATTTATGGAACATATTCGCAAATTGATGCTGTAAAAAACGGTGAACCATTTTCTCCAAATTTAGCAATAGCTCTTACGGTT